>DGYFI06203__coassemble_1640_pt1 | contig 14676 bp, 12 predicted proteins | sample DGYFI06203__metabat2_high_PE_036 | metagenome-assembled genome bin DGYFI06203 | reverse complement strand
TAATGCTTAGACGAACCGGCCGTGGCAAACATCCCGACGACCTTGTCACGAAAAGCATTGGTAGGAAGGATGTCAAAGACATTCTTCAGCGCTGCTGGGATCGAGGCTTGGAAGATTGGCGTGCCGATGACTAGCACATCAGCCTGCATAATCTTCTGCGCGATTTCTCCTGTATCACCGGTGTATTCGGTGTAGTTTCGGCCATCAGAGAAGACCATGTCGACCTCGGCCAAGTCGATGATTTCGACGTCTATATCGGAGTCGTACACCGCAAAAGCCTGCTTTAAATACTCCGCCACCGTTTTGGTTTTGGTTCCGACATTAGAGCCCGAAATTAGTACAACGCGCATTAATTATCTTTCTCCTCATCTTGAGCTTTGGCATCGGCAGCCGTGTGTTTGCGGATCGCTGGCAGAATTTCCTCGCCGATAATGTCGATCTGCTTCATTACTTCATCAAATGGCACGCCACCGAAGTCGATCTGTCCAATGTATCGCTGATGCCCGAATACTTCGTGCTGGTGCAAGATCTTTTCGATGACCTGCTGCGGACTACCCATATTGGCAATGCTCATCGGATCTACGTTTTGGGCATACATCTGCTTCGATAGACCCTGTCCGTTGGTGCGGATCATGCCTTCATTCATGTAGCGGTAGGTATTCTGCAGTGCCTTTTGCGAAGTCTCTGCCACGTGGAAGAAACCAGCCGTCGTGATAGGCAAGGTAGCGGGGTCGAACCCGGCATGTGCAGCCGCCTGGCGGTAGGCATCCACCGTGCGAGCAAAGATGGAGGTAGTTCCACCGAGGTGAGCCATGACCATCGGAACACCCGCTAACCCCGCCTTAATCGCGCTGCTCGGTGCGCCGCCGACAGCGCGCCAAATACGCAAGCGATCCTCAACTGGGCGAGGGATAACTTCTGCTTCATTTAATGGTGCACGGAATTGCCCTGACCAGGTCACCGATTCTTCACGATTAATCTGCAGCAGTAGCTCGAGCTTTTCTTCATAGAGCTCTTCATAATCACGAAGGTCATATCCCAAAAGTTCAAAGAGCCCCACGCGTGATGCGCGCCCCGCAACTAGCTCAATGCGTCCATTTGAGATGAGGTCCAACGTGGAGAAATTCTCATAGACGCGCACAGGATCCGAAGTACTAATAATCGTCGAGGAGCTACCGATGCGCATAGTGGACGTCGCCTGCGCGATAGCGCCCAAGATAACAGCGTGCGCTTGGGAGGCGAAGAATTCCTGGTGCGATTCACCTAATCCGAAGTAGTCCAGCCCTGCCTGTTCGGCTGCTTGCGCGTAACGGATAAATTCATGCACCCGCTCTTTGGCGCTAACCCGAGAACCATCATTCGGGTTGGGAAGGTGGTCACCTAGGGTATAAATACCAAATTCGAGACCTTGACCTTTATCAAAGCCAAAATCGTGCATGAGGTCGGGAGTATCCGCCACGTTGCATCCTTAGTGTTGTAGTTTAAATAGCTTCTTAATCCTGGCAACTACCATTCTGGCCGAACTATTCCGGAAAACGTCGATTTACATGATACGTCATCAATAGCAAAAGGTCGCCTCCCACATCTTGGTATTAGATGAGGAAGCGACCTGTCACTTCGTTTACCCGGGAAGAAACTTACCTAGGTTGAGCTCTTTCGCGCTCACAGCGCGTTAGACGACGTCACTTGATTACGGCGGACCCAAAAGCCTTCAGCAAGACATCGGTTTCTTCTTCCGTTGTGGTAGAAATACGCACACCTTCTGGAAAAGCGCGGATAAGTACGCCAGCTTCGGCGAATTTGGCGGCGAGTTCTTGCGGTGCAAGTGGGAGGGCAGCAGCCGGGAGCCACACGAAATTCGCTTCGGAGGCGATTGCGCCCCAATCGGCGAAAGCTTTGGCGATGCGCTCACGGGCGATGACGGCTTCATCGATACGCTCTTTAAGCTCTTCTTTGGCATCTAATGCCGCAAGTGCACCTGCTTGCGCCACGGAGTTCACAGAGAAAGGAATAGCTACCTTGTTGATCGCCTCAATGAGATTGCGCGGGCCAAAGGCATAACCCACACGAGCCCCAGCGAGGCCGTAAGCCTTAGAGAAGGTGCGCAGGCCCACGACGTTGTCGTATTTTGCGATGACCTCGGTGCCAATCGGCTGACTTTCAGCGCGGTTGTACTCAAAATAAGCCTCGTCCAGACCGACTACAACATTCGCGGGGATCTTGGCCATGAAGGCTTCAAACTCGTCGTTACTAATGGTGGTACCGGAAGGGTTATTTGGGTTGCAGATAAACACCAGGCTGGTCTTATCCGTAATGGCCGCTGCGAGACCATCCATATCTAGACCCTGCTCAGGGGTAAGCTCCACAGGCACTGGGGTTGCGCCGACGACCTGGGCGAAAATTGGATAAGCCTCGAAGCTGCGCCACGGGAAAACCACCTCATTATCGGCAGTGGTGGTGGCGTGGACCAGCTGCTGGCACAACGCGGAGGAACCCGTACCAACGGCGGTCTGTTCAAAATCCACACCTAAATGCTTGGCCAACGCGGTGCGCAATTCAACGGCGCCCATATCTGGATAGCGATTCACGCCAATTGCTGCCTCGCTCATGGCCTTAGCTACCGAAGGCAGCGGGGCATAGGAGGACTCATTGGATGAGAGCTTGACGGCATCATCCATGCGTGCGCCTGGTACATAAGCGGGGAGGTTGTCCAGATCTTTTCGGATCATTATCTATAGCTACCTTTTCTTGTGCTTTATTAAACGCTGCAGGTTTATAGGGTGTGACCGCGAAACCTAGCTTTATCCTAGCCCGCGGGCAACCAGTCCCACGTTATGGATTACGGGGACCGCGTGGGCCGAAGTCAAAATCAGCGGTCATAGGACCAAAGGCCTTCAACCCAGCAGGTGCATCCATAGCGTCAAGGTGGACTTCGAGGAAAGCTCCGGCATCAGAAGCCTGAATCTTGCTCAATGCGTCTTCGAGTTCACCTTCGGTACGCGCCTGGTAGGACACCATGGTGGTATCCGGGACAAAGACTTGCGGAAGCTTAGCGTATTGCCAATCAGCAATGTCGTTGTACTTTTCTTCCATACCGAGGATATAGCGCTCAATGGTGTAGCCCTTGTTGTTGACCAGCACGATAATCGGCTTGAGGTCTTCACGCAGGATGGTTGAGAGTTCCTGGGCAGTGAGCTGGAAAGAGCCATCGCCGATAAAGAGCACGTGGCGGCGGTCGCGGTTGGCCAGCATGCTGCCCAACAGTGCGGGCAAGGTAAAGCCAATCGCGCCCCAGATAGGGGAGTTGATATAACGCGCGCCCTTAGGCAGACGCTCTGGCGTAAGACCAATGTGGGAGGTTCCGGCCTCTGCAATCACGGTGTCATCGTCTTCTAAGAAACGGATAAAGCGTGGCCACATGCGCGCATGGGTTAGTGGTGCTTCGGCATCAATCTCCCACTCGTCGTAGACGAATTCTTCCTTTTTCTTTTTGCGGGAGGTCTTGGTGCGGTCGATAAGGGCATCGAGAAGCTCAAGCGTATTGATGCCGACGAAAAACTCACCGCCGACGTTGACGTGCTGGTCACCGAAGTTCACGATGGCTTCCGCAGGCAGGTGGTGGGTGAAGGAACCGGAATTCACCTCGATGAAGCGTGGGTTGGTGGTAAAGAGCAGATCAGCCGATTCCACAATCTTTTGAACACCCGGTGCGGAAGCCTTGCCGTTGTAGGAGCCAAGGAAAAGGCCATCGCGTTCCGAAAGCACGCCCTTGCCGGAAGTCAGCTGGGAATAAGGAATCTGCAGCTTATCCACCAAGGTGCGGAACTTCTCCGTGAAACCGTGGCGATCAGTGTCCTGGTCAAAGAGAAAGACAGGCTTTTTCGCCTCGGCGATGCGCTCTAACACGCGGGCGGTGGCGGCTTCGAGGCGTTCGGCATCGGAAGTTGGCAGCGTCGTGTCCAATGCTTCGTCTGGTGCTTCAATTTCCAGGTGAGTGATATCCGAAGGGATCTGGATGTGCACTGGGCGCTTTTCGCGCAAGCAGATATGCAGCGCGCGGTCTAGCTCTTCCACCACGTTCATCGGCGTAATGCGCACCGCTGCACCAGTAAACGGCAGGATAGATTCGAGCATGTTCTCAAAGTCGCCATCGGCAAGCGAGTGGTGCAGATTCCAGCGATATTCCGTGGAATACAACGGGGGAGAACCGGCCAAGCTCACCATGGGAACGTGCTCCGCGCGTGCACCAGCGATGCCATTGAGCGCGGAGAGCTCACCCACGCCATAGGTCGTCAGCAACGCGCCAACACCCGACTGGCGGCCGTAGCCATCGGCAGCGTAAGCAGCGTTGAGCTCATTACACGCGCCGACGAATTCGATGTTCTCTGCTTCATTAATCTGCTCAATGAAGCTCAAGTTGAAATCTCCGGGCACACCGATGATGTGTTCAATCCCCATTTCTTTCAACCGCCTAATGATGAATTCACCCACGGTAGTGCGCATCGTCTTATCCTCAACTTTCTTGCCATGTGACGGCATTATCCTGCATTAACATCTATTGTGCTGCACATCACTTTCAAAGTCACTAGACAAAGAGCGCGAATTTCTTCGACGAATGTCAAAATGTGCCAGACTTTGAGCCATGGATTCCTCCACACCACAAGCAACACCCCGCGCAGCCCAGCTCGGCCAGATTCAATCTTTGGTCGATGAACTAGCTAGCAAGCTACAACGCTCCGTCCAGGTTGATACGCCGGCCTTTTATGCCTTTTGCTCCAGCCCACAATATGGCGAGGTCGATAATGAGCGGGTTTTTAATGTGCTGCACCGTGAACCAAACCCGGAGCCCATCCCGTGGCTGGTTGCCAACGGCGTACAGGAATCCCGCGATCCTGTGCGTGTGCCCGCACATAAAGAATTCGACTTGCTTCCGCGCCTGTGCGTTCCGCTGTGGGAAGGGGAGAAGCTGTGCGGGCACATCTGGCTCATTGACTCGCCAGCTATTAGTGAAGCAGACTTAGAGATCATCACCAGCTATCGTCGGCCGATTATTGACCTGATGGCCGCGCGCGATGAAACCTTCGTGCGACGGGTGGCAGAGATGCGCGAGATAGCCCGCGATGTCACCTTGGGTCTAGATGGGTCGCTCGCGCATGCGGTCGACAATAATTTCTTGCCGCGGCGCGGGGTCATCCGTATTCACCAGCTCACCATTCGTGAGGCCGCCGAAGCTGCAGTCACCACAGATGCACCTGAGCGGCTCATGTTGGAATTGCTGCGCTTTCGGCGCCGTCGACCTTTCCTTGTCACGGATAATCATGATGGGTTGACCATCGTCGAGCGCTCAGATGATGTGGCCGCATCGCAGTCGCTTTTCGATGCCCTCCAGGCCGCCTCAGTCGCCGTCGGCGCTCAAATTGTTTCACGTGGAACATCGACAATCAATGAGTTAAGTGGCGCCCGCAATACAGCCCGGCGCGCGAGTTTCATCGCCACGGTAGCGTCACTACTTGGGCAAGAAACCCTCACATGGGAGGATTCCGGCGCTTGGCGCTTGTTGTTGGGCTGGGAGCTTACGCCCGCGACCGTCAGCGCAATTTCCCCAGCAGCGGCAGCCCTGATTGCTGAGGGTTCCCAATTTTTATGGGAGACGGTGCTGGAGTATTTAGACAATGCTCGTAATGTCACCGCCACCGCAGATAACCTGTTTATTCACCGCGCTACTTTGCACTACCGCTTGGAAAAAGCCCGGGCAGTGTTGCCCCAAGGCGTGCTTGATGATGGTTGGGAGTCCACCTGTTTACACGCAGCGCTGCGCCTGCACGCGGCGTTGAATACAGTGCCATAGAAAAATCCAGTCTCGCCTGGGGAGAACGAAGACTGGATTTTCGGAGCAGATTTTCTACTGCAGCAGAGTTCGGTCGGAGGTGCCGCCTTTAATCTTGGCAAATTCCGACATGAGGTCCTGCACGGTGAGCTTTTGCTTTTGCTCCTCGGAAGCCTCGTAGATGATCTTGCCGTCGTGCATCATGATGAGTCGGTTGCCCACCTGGATGGCTTGCGCCATGTTGTGGGTGACCATCAAGGTGGTTAGGTTGCCTTGGGAGACAATACGTTCCGTCAAGGTGGTCACCAGCTCCGCACGTTGGGGGTCTAGCGCCGCGGTGTGCTCATCGAGCAGCATCACGTCAGGGTTGGTAAAGCCCGCCATGAGAAGGCTGAGCGCCTGGCGCTGACCACCCGACAGCAGACCCACCTTGGAGCCCATGCGATCTTCGAGGCCAAGTTCTAGGCTTGCGAGCTGCTCGCGGAAGAATGCCCGGCGCTTGGAGTTAAGTCCCAATGACAGCCCACGGCCTTTGCCACGCAAGTATGCGAGGGAGAGGTTTTCTTCAATCGTGAGGTTTGGTGCAGTACCCGCCATCGGGTCCTGGAAGACGCGGCCGACAACCTTCGCACGCTTGTGCTCCGGTTGGCGGGAGACATTCTTGCCTTCGATGGAGATGGTTCCGGAATCAACTATCAACCGACCTGAAATCGAGTTGAGCAATGTTGATTTTCCAGCGCCATTAGAACCAATCACGGTGACGAAATCACCGGGGTTTAGATGCAGGGAGACATCGACAAGCGCTTTGCGTTCGTTGGCTGTACCGGCGAAGAAGGTCTTGGAAATGCTATCGATCTTAAGCATTGGCTACCTTCCTCCCGGCGACTTTCGGCGTCCGGCCAGTCAGCTTCGGCAGCAGCAGCGCGGCGATGACAAGCACTGCGGTAATCAACTTCATGTCGTTCGGATTCAGGCCCACCGTCAGCGCCACGTAGATGATCAGGCGGTAGAGAATGGAGCCCAACGCAACCGAGCCGACAATCAGCCACAGGCGACGCTGCGGGATAACAGCTTGGCCGACAATGACAGATGCCAGGCCGACCAAGATGAGGCCGACACCCATGGAGATATCCGCGAAGCCCTGGAATTGCGCAATCAGCGCGCCACACAGGCCAACCAGACCATTCGACAGTGCGAGGGTCAGCGTCTTGGTGAAGTCAGTGGAGACACCGAAAGAGGTAATCATCTGCTGATTATCACCTGTAGCGCGCAGCGCCAGGCCGAGGTCGGTGGACAGGAACCACACGATGAGTGCAACCAGCGCGATGGCGCCGATGACCAACAGGCCGACGACAGCCCAGTCATTTTTGATGCTATCGAGCGGGGTAAACACGGAGTCTTGGCTCAGCAGCGGGATATTCGCGCCGCCCATAATTCGCAGGTTGATTGACCACAAGCCAATCATGGTCAAGATACCAGCGAGCAGGCCGTCAATCTTGCCCTTGGTGTGCAACAGGCCGGTAATGATGCCGGCGATAAAACCCGCAATGAAACCCACGCCCGTAGCGAGGATGGGATTAACACCGTTAGTAATGAGCACGCCGGCGGCAGCAGCACCGGTGGTGAAACTGCCGTCAACGGTTAGGTCAGGGAAATCTAGAACTCGGAAGGTGAGGTAGACGCCTACCGCCATCACGGCATAAAGGAGTCCGAGCTCAACTGCACCAATCATACGGTTTCAGCTTCTTCCAAAATCGCTTCTGGAATCTCAATGCCCTGCGCCTCAGCAGCTTCTGGGTTGACGACGTAGGTAAATTCCTTCGCGGATTCCACAGGCGTAGACGCTGGCTCTTCGCCGTCTTGCAGGATGCGCAGCGCCATCTCACCGGTCTGACGTCCCAGCTGCTCGTAGTCAATACCCAAGGTTGCAGCAGCGCCACCTTCAACGGTGCCGGCCTCAGCGCCGATGACTGGAATCTGCTTCTCATTGGCCACGTTGATCAAAGAAGCAATACCGGAGACCACCATGTTGTCGGTGGGGACGTAGATGGCATCGACATCGTCAAGCGCCTGCACTGCCTGCGGGATTTCAGTCACGGACGTCACGGTCTGGGACTTCACATCAATATCAGAGTCACCAGCAACGGAAGTCAGCTCATCAACCTGCACCTGGGAGTTGACCTCACCAGAGGCGTAGACAACACCGATGGTCTTGGCATCCGGAACCAGTTCCTTGAGCAGGTCCACCTGGTCAGAAATCGGCGCGATATCGGAGGTACCAGTCACGTTTGCGCCCGGAGCATCGTTGGAATCTACCAACTCTGCTGCCTCTGGGTCAGTGACAGCGGTAAAGAGCAGGGGAGCATCCTTGATGGACTGTGCCATCGCCTGCGCCGCTGGGGTAGCAATAGCCAAGTACAGATCGTGGTCGGCATTAGCCATCTGCTGCGCGATGGTCACCGCGGTGGACTGCTCACCGTTCGCATTTTGCTCATCCCACTCCACCTCGACGCCGGCGTCTTCGAACGCGGCCTTGAAGCCTGCGGCGCTGGCATCCAGTGCCGGGTGCTGCACGAGCTGGTTGATACCGATGGAGTAGCTTTCCGATGCACCTTCGCCGCCAGCGTTATCGCCAGCAGCGTCGTCGCCGCTTTCCGATGAACAGCCGGCGAGCACGAGGGCAGTCGCAGAAAGGGTAGCGATGACTGAAGTCATGCGGGAGGGCTTGGAGATTCGATTAATTCTCATATTGAGAGCTTCCTTATGTGTTGAAGGGAGTTCACAGGAAACGGTGGCGCCAGTTGGCGCACCACGGCGCTTCCTTCTGCAAAACCAGCAGGGTAGTTCTAAACATATCGGTTAAGCAGGGGTTTCAATACTCTTTCAACAAATTAATTCAGGCTCTATACAGCTGAATTCTTCGCCCAATCCCCAAGCTTGCGTAATGCAAGTCACATAACATGCAGCTCATAGCTACGCCAGTCTTTTATTCACGCCTTGCCCTAACTGTCTTTACGGTCAGTAAATATTTGACTTTCTAGCCCCGACTGGGGGTATCAACCTATGGCATAACGGTCCAGGATTCCCCGCATCCGGAACATAACACTCAACATAGTACTTAACATAGTAATCCGGAGTAAAAGTACTATCTTAAGTACGGAGTTAAGTACTATGCTAGAATATCCGCAGTTCAAGTCACGTTTTGAGGTCTTGGACTGTAATGAGTTGGATGGGCAATACTTAGTAGTGGTGAGTATGGGCCGGGGAGGAAAGAATTAAATTCGGGATCCGTATCCCATTTTTGAAGAGGTAGTGCTACAGTGTGTTTCATGAAGAACTTGAGCACCGTTAATCTTTGGTGGTGGCGCGCGTAACACGCGGGCCCACTTAAGCTTCCTTCTTTAAAGCTTTCCTTAAAACCAGGCTCGCAGTATGCGGGCCTTTTCGTTGTCTTAAGGGACATAAACCGGTATAGACCCGCGAACTGCGAGATAAAAATAATTAGTCTCTCAATAACACAGTCGCGAAAGATAGATAGCTATGACCGGATTTTCTACCGCATCACGGCAGCTCCCGTACTACACGGATGCCGCTGCTTTATTTGATGCCCTAGCCACCACGCATGATTCCATGCTGCTGGAATCAGCAGATATTGAATCCAAGAAGAATGTGCAGTGCCTCGCTGTTCTGGATGCCGCGCTCAAGGTCACCTGCCGCGGCCAGCGCGTATACGCCGAGGTGCTTTCTCCCACTGGGCACGCGATGCTCGAGCGCTTAGAAGAACAGCTTTCTGAGTACCGCGTTGGGGCAGGGGAGTTTGAATTCCAACGCCCTACCGATAGTGATGAACGCCGTCGCCTGAAGGCCATTTCCAATGCAGAAGTCCTGCGTAAGCTGCAGTTAGATGCAGGATACTCGCACGAAATGCTTCCTTTCTTGGGCGGCGGCTTTGCTTATGATTACCTCGATACATTTGAGGTACTCCCTGAGGTGCCAGAGAGCAACAATGAATACCCAGACTATGAGTTCATCGTGGCACAGACCTTGCTGCACGTTGATCACCTCAACCACAGCATTGTTATCCACGGCGTCGATATTGATGAAGCTGCGCTGCAAGCGCGCTTAGATGAGCACCTGGACAAAGCACAAAAGCTTGTCGATGTCCCAGCTACCGAAGCTCCAGAGACAGTCGAAGGAAAGACCGTTACTGTCACCGCGGATATCTTGGATAAGGACTTCCGCGAGCATGTAAGCAACCTGCAGAAGAATATCTACGAGGGCGATATTTATCAGGTTGTGCCAGCCCGGTCTTTCTCCATGGAGTGCCCAGACGCTTTCGCTGCTTACCGCAAGCTGCGCGAGACCAACCCTTCGCCCTATATGTTCTATATCCGCGGCGCAGATTATGAACTCATTGGCGCATCCCCTGAATCCAACCTGAAATTCGATGCTGATACCCGCGAAGTGCAGCTCTATCCCATCGCAGGTACCCGTCCCCGCGGTGCAACGCATGAATTAGATATCCGCAATGAGCTGGACATGCGCACCGATACTAAGGAACTGGCCGAGCACACCATGCTCGTTGACCTCGCGCGCAATGACCTGGCACGGGTCGCGGTTCCTGGAACCCGGCGCGTGGCGGATCTTCTGCAGGTGGATCGCTACTCCCGCGTGATGCACTTGGTCTCCCGTGTGGTGGCAGAGTTGCACCCTGATTTCGACGCGATTGATGCCTACCGCGCGTGCATGAATATGGGCACACTCACCGGTGCACCGAAACTACGCGCGATGGAATTGGTGCGCGATACCGAGGACAAACGCCGCGGTTCTTATGGTGGGGCAGTGGGGTACCTGCGCGGAGATGGCTCCATGGATAACTGCATTGTCATCCGTTCCGCCTACATCAAAAATGACACGGCGATTGTCCAAGCCGGTGCCGGCGTTGTCCGCGACTCCGTTCCACAATCCGAAGCCGATGAAACTTTGCACAAGGCTTATGCCGTCCTGCACGCAATTGCTGCTGCCAACAACGCCACCCTGGAGGTCGTCCGATGAGCACCGTAGAAACCAACCCAGGCAACAAGCCTAAGGTTTTACTTCTCGATAATCACGATTCTTTCGTTTATAACCTTGTCGATGCTCTTTCTGGCTATGACACCGTGGTTATGCGTAATACCGTCACAGTGACGGAAATCCTCGATGAGTCCCCTGACCTGATTGTGCTCTCCCCAGGACCCGGACACCCCACTGATGCCGGCTGCATGATGGAACTCATCGACACCGTCTTGGGCAAGATCCCACTGCTGGGCATCTGCCTCGGTTTCCAGGCGCTCTTGGAATACCACGGTGGAAAGGTCGCACCGTGCGGACCCGTCCACGGTTCTACCGACACCATGGTTCTCACCGGTGAGGGAGCGCAGCACCCCGTTTTCCACGGACTGACCACCGACGTGGAACCAGACCAACCCGATTACGTGGGCACCCAGGTTCCGATTGCGCGTTATCACTCCCTGGGTTGCACGCAGTTGCCAGAGGGCCTGCGCGCATTGGGCTATATCGATGACATCGTGATGGCCGCCGAAACCACTGACGGCACCGCACTAGGCCTGCAGTTCCACCCAGAATCCGTGCTCACGCCAACAGGTCCCGTCATGTTAGAGCGTTGTGTGGAGCAGTTGGCATCGAAAAGCGTGCTCTAAGCACACCATTAACCGCACGTTAAACCATATTAATTAAAGTATCTATTAAGAACTAGAAAGGATGCCTCCCTCTCATGGCAGCACCACTGAATGTATTAATGAAATTCCTCGACAACCCTGCGCCCACGGTGGAGGAGGCCCAAGAGGTCTTTAACCCGCTGAGCAACGGCGATTACGACGATATCCATATCGCTGCACTGTTGGCCACCATCCGCACCCGAGGCGAAACCTTCGCGGACTTGGCTGGCGCAGCCAAAGCCTTCCTCAATGCCTCACGCCCATTCCCGATTACTGGCCAAGGCATCATGGACTCCGCTGGCACGGGCGGTGATGGCACCAATACCATCAATATCTCCACCGGCGCATCGCTGGTGCTCGGCGCTGGGGGAGCGAAGGTCGTGAAATGTGGCAACCGTTCCGTATCTTCTAAGTCTGGCTCCGCGGATGCACTAGAAGCTCTCAACATCCCACTGGATTTGGACGTTGATCGTGCTGTGCGCCAGTTCGAGGAATCCGGCTTTACCTTTCTCTACGCACCGGCGTACCACCCAGCGGTCGCGCACGTCATGCCCGTTCGCCGCGCGCTGAAGGTACCCACGATCTTCAACTCGCTGGGCCCCATCCTTTCCCCAGCGCGCCCAGAGTTTCAGATCATGGGCGTTGCCAACCCGAAGCTGGGCCGCACCATCGCTGAGGTCTTTAAAGAATTGGGTCGCGGCCGCGCCATCGTCATGCACGGCGCAGGCACCGACGAAATCGCTGTGCACGGCCCAACCCAGGTGTGGGAGCTACGCGACGGCGAGATCGAAGAATACACCGTAACCCCAGACGAATTCGGCGTGGGCACCCACCAGCTTGCCGATCTCACCGGTGGTGACGGCGCCGAAAACGCCGAGGCACTGCGCCAGGTCTTTAATAACACTGCACCAGCTGCACACCGCGACGCGATTGCCGCGAACGCCGGCGCCATGTTCTACCTCACCGGCCACGCTGATAGCTACAAGGAAGGCACCGACAAGGCGCTCGGTTTGCTTGCCGATGGCACCGTGAAAGATTGGTTGCAGCGCCACGAGGAGGCTAACTATGCCAAGTAATCATCAATTACCCACGGTCCTAGAAAACATTGTGGAGACTCGGCGCACGCACTTAGAGGACATCGCCAAGCGAATTGCACACGTCGATGTTGCCAGCCTGCCGCGCTCGACACGCTCGCTGTATGACAACCTGCACGGCGCAACCAATGCCTTCATCATGGAGTGCAAGTCTTCGTCTCCATCCCTGGGTCTTATCCGTGAGCACTACGAGCCGGGTGCGATTGCGCGGACCTACTCACGTTATGCCGCTGGCATCTCCGTGTTGTGCGAACCTGTGCGCTTCGGTGGCGACTACGACCACCTACAAACCGTTGCTTTGTCCACACACCTGCCGGTACTGTGCAAGGATTTCATTGTTGACGAGGTTCAGATTCACGCAGCCCGCTACTTCGGGGCCGATGCCATCTTGCTGATGCTCTCTGTCCTCGACGACGAGGAATACACCCGCCTGCAGGATGAAGCACACCGGTTGGGACTCGACGTCCTTACCGAGGTCATCGATGTCGAAGAAACTGAGCGTGCCATCCGCTTAGGCGCGAAGATCTTTGGCATTAACCACCGCAACCTGCACGACCTCAGCATCGATCTGACCCGCTCGAAGACCTTGAGCGAGCTTTTGCCTGAAGGTTCGGTAGTGGTGTCTGAATCTGGCATTCGTGACAACAAGACCGTACGCAGCCTGGGCAACCACTCCAATGCCTACTTAGTGGGGTCGCAGCTTACTTCAGCACCGGATGTCGATCGGGCCGCTCGCGCACTCGTGTATGGCGAAAATAAGGTGTGTGGTTTGACCACTTGGTCGGCTGCACAAGCTGCGCGTGCCGCGGGAGCTGTCTATGGAGGCCTTGTTTTTGAAGAGGCTTCTCCGCGCAATGTTTCACGTGAAACAGCAGAAGATATCATTGCGCATGAACCCGACTTGGACTACGTCGCAGTTTCGCGCCGCACCGAAGGCTGGGCAGAACTAGCCGCCATTGATGGGGTAGAAGCACTCCAACTGCATGCACCTTACCAGGGAAGCATCGAAGCAGAGCTCGACTACATCCACACCGTGGTTCAAGAAGTCCGTGACGCCGGTATCCCCGTTACATCCTCCAAGGATGAGGACTTGGACTTCGGCGCAGAGCAGGAGAGTGGCTTACAAATCTGGCGCGCTGTCTCCATGAGCCATACGGATGGCCCGGCCTTGGCCCAAGCACTCATTGCTGACAAGGCCGTTGACCGCATCGTCCTCGACTCCGGCAACGGCGGAACCGGCACCAGCTTTGAGTGGGCTACCGTTCCCGCTGAGGTTTTAGATTACGCACTTCTTGCCGGCGGCATCGGTCTGGATAACATTGAACAAGCTCTAAAAATCGGCACCGTTGGTGTTGACCTGAATTCCGGGTTAGAAACGGTCAAGGGCACCAAAGACACCGGCCTCATTGCACGCGCATTTGCCACCATCAGAAATTTCTACCGCTAAGGATTACCCACCCATGACTGACAACTCTCGGGAAACTTTACTTCCTGCGTATTTTGGAGAGTTCGGCGGACAGTTTGTCCCAGAATCTCTCATTCCCGCATTGGACCAGCTCGAAAAATCCTTCGTGGATGCAATGGCGGACGAGTCTTTCCAAAAGGAACTCGCAGACCTCCTGCGTGACTACTTGGGTCGACCAACGCCCATCACCGAGGTTCATAAGCTCGGGGGCAAAGCGCGTATTTTTCTCAAGCGCGAGGACCTTGTCCACGGCGGCGCTCACAAGACCAACCAGGTTTTAGGTCAGGCGCTACTGGCTAAGCGCATGGGCAAGACCCGCATCATTGCCGAAACCGGTGCGGGCCAACACGGCACGGCAACGGCACTTGCGTGCGCACTCTTGGACCTTGAATGCGTCGTGTACATGGGTGCTAAAGACGTCGCGCGCCAGCAACCCAACGTTTTCCGCATGGAACTCATGGGCGCAAAAGTCGTGCCCGTTGATACCGGCTCCGGCACCCTAAAAGATGCCGTGAATGAGGCGCTGCGGGACTGGACCGCCACCTTCCATGAGTCGCACTACCTGCTTGGCAC
>DGYFI06203__coassemble_1601_pt1 | contig 15171 bp, 16 predicted proteins | sample DGYFI06203__metabat2_high_PE_036 | metagenome-assembled genome bin DGYFI06203 | reverse complement strand
TTCGTCGAAAAGCTATGAAAGCTATGGAGTGACGACTTCTCCATCAACCTCAATTTGGGTGAAAGCAAGGCCACTTTCGGTCTGCGTTGGCTGGGACAGGACGACTGCTACTTCGTCCTCACCACGGGTGCCGGTACCTTCAGCGGTCTCAGCTTCCCAAGACTCCCAGGTGATCTCAGTGACCATGTCGCTGTTGGTGGTGCAGTCCAAGCTGATCGAAGTTGGTTCGGTGACTGGTGCCGCAACACAATCAATGAACTGCGCCTGTTCGCCTGCAGCAGCCGCATCAGTAGCGGAAGGCTCTGCCGAAGTGGACTCAGCGCTCGAGGAAGGGGAGCTCTGGTTCTCAAAGGTCGAAGCATTGTCGATCTTGACATCAGAGTCGACCTCTCCTGGAGGGGAGCATGCAACGATAGCGAAAGCAGCGGCGGCAGTTAGGCCCAAGGCGGAGATACGGGAAAACTTCTTCATGGGAATCTTTCTCAAGTCAGGGTGAAGCTAGCAGGAAACAGCGATTAAGAGCTGCGTGGAGTCGCAGCCTTTGCGGAATCGTATGGGTTGGCAGAGATGATGGTGACTGAAAGGACCTTGCCGTTTGGTGCGGTGTACTCGCGAGTCTCTCCTTCTTGCGCGCCCAAGATAGCTGCGCCGAGAGGAGACTGCTCGGAGTAGGTCTCCAAGTCTTTGTTGTCGGAAGCTGCAGCACGCGTACCGATGAGGAAGGTTTCCTTATCGTCTTCGTCGCCGTTGTAGTAAACGTGAACAACGGAGCCGATAGCCGCAACGCCGTCCTGAATACCTTCGCGCTCAGTGGTGGCATTAGCCAAAACCTCGGAGATTTGCTTGATGCGGGCCTCTTCTTGGTCCTGCATCTCACGCGCAGCGTCGTAGCCAGCGTTCTCCTTGAGGTCGCCTTCTTCACGGCGCTCGTTAATCTCCGCTGCAACCTCAGGGCGACGGTCAATGAGCATCTGCAGCTCAGCCTCGAGCTTCGCCTTCGTCTCTGGAGTGATGTATTGCTTTTGGTCTGCCATACTTTCGACCTTCCTTGTCATAGCTTGATTTATACCTAGAGTATATAGGCCGTGGCCCGTTGCCTTGGCATGTGGAATGCCTGAGAAAGCTTGCCGCATCACCTTGGCATAGAAATAGTCGGCCCCAAAATACTCCAATAATAATTATTAGGACCGAACTGCCAACTCAAGGATATTACTGGGCACGAATTTTAGCACAACCGCAGACCTTTCTTGGCCTCGGCTACTCGTAAATCGTGTGCTCGGTGTCCAAGTAGGGTGGCATCGTGCTTGAGCATCCGTACGCATCGCCAGCGACTGCCTGCGCAGTGATCGGAATTTCAACGAATGCCCGCACATTTTCGCGGCCATCAGCAGCTAAAGCGAATTCGCGACGGCCAACCTCAGCCTTAGAGAAGTCATATGCCTGGACGATGCAATATGCCGGTTCGTCCGGACGGTTGCGGGTGACATCAACCCAAACACCAAAGGTATCCTCATCAATCTCTTCATGGGAGATGTAGTGGATCTGCGCGTTAATCTGATCGCGGCTTTCAAAATACTTAAAGCCAAAGAAGATTCCGACGACGATAATCGCCACAAAAATGGCAACTACTGCCTTGCTGGTGAGGTCTCCGGACCGGACACGTCCATGATCTGTACGTTCGGAATATCTTGCGCCCCGATTGCGTTGTGTTACTTGGGAATTTTGATTGGGCTGACGTCCAGCAGTGCTCATAAACAGCTAGTCTAGCGTGCTTTCAGCAAATGCCGAATCATGCCCTAAGATAGGCAGATAGTTTAATCGTCGAGTGAATATAAGGAAATGATGAACGCTTTGAATACTGGGCGCATTTTAGCCATTCACGCACATCCGGATGATGAATCTTCCAAGGGTGCGGCGACAACGGCAAAGTATGCGGCCGAAGGCCACGAGGTGCTGGTATTAACCTGCACCGGTGGCGAGCGCGGCGACATCATCAACCCGGCGATGGATAAGCCTGGCGTGAAAGAAAACATGACCAATATCCGTCATGAAGAAATGGCCAAAGCTGCTCGCGCGCTGGGCGTACAGCACGAGTGGCTGGGCTATATTGACTCCGGTTTGCCGCAGGAATTAGCTAAACAAAATAAGGCTAAAGATCCTGATGTAGTGCGCCAATTCGTGCCGGAAGATTGCTTTGCGCAAGCTCCTGATGACGAAGTCGCGGACAAGTTCATCCAGGTTATTCGCGAATTTCAGCCGCACGTAATCATTACTTATGACGAAAATGGTGGCTACCCGCACCCAGATCACTTGATGGTGCACCGCGCCAGCATGATTGCCTGGGAAAAGGCCGGAGACGCTGGCTACAAGCCCGAGCTCGGCGAAGCGTGGACTCCACTGAAGCTGTATTACTCGCATGGCTTTGTTTATCAGCGCATGGAGCTATTCCACAACGAACTGTTAGAGCAGGGGCGCACCAGCCCGTATACGCCAATGATGGCGCGTTGGGACGCATCCTTTGGCGATATCATGTCGCGCGTTACCACTCAGATCGAGTGCGCTGATTATTTCCAGAACCGTGAAGATGCCCTGCGCGCACATGCTACGCAGATTGATCCGGCAGGTGCGTTCTTAGCCACCTCGGTAGCTACGCAGGCACGTTTGTGGCCGACGGAAGAATTTGAATTGGCGCAGACTCGGGTATCAACTTCCTTGCCAGAAAACGATATGCTGGCTGGTGTACCGGGGATTGACAAATCGCTGGGAGAGGCGAATAACTAATGACTTATTTAATGCACAATATTACCGCTGACGTGTTGTACTTCGCGCAGGGGAGCCAAGACGGTCCAGTCGGCCCGGAGTTTGGTAAGTCCTCGCCCATCGGCTTGTTGGTGCTGGTTCTATTACTCATCGCTGTGCTGATGGCAGGCTGGTTCTTCCACCGCCGCTACTCACGCTTTCGCCGCCGCACCCTGTTCGCCGAAGCCCATGGCATCGATCCTTTCGACCAAGAAGCTTTGGATCAGGCGATGAAAGAAGCGGGTCTGTACGACTACCGCAAGAAATCCAAGTTCTAGCGAAATCCTTGAAAGAATTTCGGTCGTAGATTTAGGGCGTAGATTTAGAGCGTGACGTGCGAGTTGTGCAAAACTCGCACGTTCGTCAAGAAAGTGTGCTAGAGTTTCGCTCATGTTCGTTAACCGATTTTATTATGACAAGGCTCCGGGGCTATCCGGCGTCTTGTTGTTGTCGTGCTAACGCAAAGTAGCGCCACACACTAACGAACGCCAACGCACTTTCCACCCCGGAGCCAAGCAGCCTTTTAGATGAAGAGCTGCTTTTTATTTTGCCTCGGGGTGAGGACAAAGCAATTGATAACTTCCCTCGCAGGCAAATGGCACCACATCCAATTATTTAGCCATAAGGAAGTTTCATCCCATGTCGCAGCCAGTCTCTTTACAAACCCCGGCCTCAACCTCCAACCGTCGCGTTAAGGCTTTTCACCACTTGCCAAGTCCGGCTGAACTTCAAGCAGAGTCGCCGCTGAGTGAAAAGCAAGCGGCGAAGGTAGAACAAGACCGCCAAGAGATTGCCGAGATTTTCGACGGTGAAGATGATCGCCTCGTTGTCGTAGTCGGCCCGTGCTCCATTCACGACCCAGTCGCAGCTCTTGATTACGCCAACCGCTTGTCGCCGTTGGCTCGCGCGCTGGATGAGGATCTGAAGATTGTTATGCGCGTGTACTTTGAAAAGCCACGCACCACCGTGGGCTGGAAGGGGCTAATCAATGACCCACATCTTGACCAGTCCTTCGACATTCCTTCTGGCCTGCGCACCGCGCGCAAGGTGCTGACAGATATCGTCAACTTAGACTTGCCAGCAGCCTGCGAATTCTTGGAACCAAACTCCCCGCAGTACTACGCAGATGCCGTGGCCTGGGGCGCGATTGGTGCTCGCACCACTGAATCCCAGGTGCATCGACAGCTAGCGTCTGGAATGTCCATGCCGATTGGCTTCAAAAATGGCACGGATGGCAACGTCGATGTTGCAATCCACGCGGCATCGTCGGCAGCAGCACCGCACTTCTTCTTTGGCACCTCTGACGACGGTCAACCGTCGGTGGTAGAAACTGCCGGTAACCCGCACTGCCACATCATTTTACGCGGCGGATCGCACGGGCCGAACTGGGATGAGCGATCGGTTGCCGAAGTAACTGAGAAGTTGGGCAAAGATGCACGCTTGATGATTGATGCCTCCCATGCGAATTCGGGCAAGGATCATGTGCGCCAAGTAAAGGTGGCACGGGGCATCGCTAAGCAAATTGCTTCTGGCAATGAAAACATCGCCGGCATCATGATGGAATCCTTCCTGGAAGGTGGCGCGCAATCGCTCGATAAATTGGGCATTGACGGCCTGAAATACGGCCAATCCATCACCGATGCCTGCATGGATATGGATGACACCGTGGAGCTTTTGGCCGAGTTGGCGGCTGCGGTTCGTGCCCGCCGCGCAACACGATAGAATGCAGGTGTGAAACTTCTTCCCGCATTGCTGTACCCAGCTTATGAAGCCCGTCTGATTTCTGAGCTTAAAGGTAAGCCCCAGCCTAAACACGTCGCTGTGATGGCTGATGGCAACCGCCGCTGGGCACGCGAAGCGGGCTTTGAAGATATCAGCCACGGGCACCGTCAAGGCGCGAAGAAGATTAGCGAAATGGTGTCCTGGTGCGCTGATACTGAAGTCGAAGTAGTGACCATCTACCTGCTCTCGACTGAAAACTTGAAGCGCTCTGCAGATGAAGTCAACCTGTTATTCGACATCATCACTGAAGTTGTCGACCACCTAAGCCACGGCGATCTGAATTGCCAAGTTCGGCTCGTGGGCCACCTGGATTTATTACCTGACGAAGTCTCGCAGAAGATGTCCTCTGCTGCGGCAGACACAGAGGGCAATGATGGGATTATCGTCAACATCGCCGTTGGTTACGGCGGACGCCAAGAAATCGTTGACGCGGTGCAAGCGATGCTGAAAAAAGAAGTCGACGCAGGCGCGACGCCAGGAGAGCTGGTTGAGAGCATCACCGTGGACTCAATTTCCAAGCACCTGTACACCAAAGGACTGCCTGACCCAGACTTGGTTATCCGCACCTCTGGTGAGCAGCGGCTTTCGGGATTTTTGCTGTGGCAGGCTGCCTATTCGGAGATTTGGTTTACTGATACCTACTGGCCCGCGTTTCGCCGGATCGACTTCTTGCGCGCCTTGCGGGATTATTCGCAGCGCTCCCGCCGGTTTGGTAAATAGTGAGGGGAGCCACCGATGGTTCAGGTGTTGTATCAATCCCAGTATGGTTCCAGCAAGCAATATGCTGAGGCTTTCGCTGCGCTTCTCGATGTCGCCCCTGCCACCTGGGATGACTCACTTGCTTTGCAGACTGAATTGGAAGCAGGTGAGGGGCCAGTGGTGGTCTTTTCCTACATCCATGGCCCGCGTGTGCCCGGGGCGGAAGCAGCGCTTGCCGCGCACAAAGCTGGACGCCCTACAGCAATCTGTTGCGTGGGAATGACTCTTATTCAAAAAGCCCGCAAGGATGATAGCTTGGCCGCTCAAGTCGGTGATGACATCGTGCGCTTTTATCTGCCTGGGCGGTTGAACTATTCTGAGCTATCCTCCGCGCACATGACGGTGATGAGGGGCATTATTCAAGCCTTAAAGCTAAAACCCCGTGCTCTGCGCAGTGACAATGACCAATCCATGATTGATTCATTCAAAAAGGACATCGACCGCGTGGATTTGAATGAGCTTGAACCGGTCGTCGCTTGGGCGAAAGGTGAAAGCTAAAGCTTGCGCATGCGGACTTTTTCCACCGTGTGATCCTCGCCTTTGCGTAGCACCAATGATGCGCGCACGCGGGTAGGAAGAATATTCTCTACCAGATTCGGCAAGTTGATTGATTGCCAAATTTCGCGGGCCTGATTAAAAGCCTGTTCATCATTCATATCGGCATAAGCGGCAAAGTGTGCGCCGGGCTCACGGAAGGCAGTATGGCGCAAGCCGAGGAAGCGGTTGATGTACCACTTTTCGATGGTTTCCACCCGCGCATCCACATACACCGAGAAATCAAAGAGATCTGAAATCATCAGCGTTGGCCCGGTTTGTAAAACGTTGAGGCCTTCGAGGATCAAAATATCGGGCTGGTGCACCATCTGGTACTCATTGGGCACGATGTCATAGGACACGTGGGAGTACAGGGGAGCGCGGACGACTTCTTTGCCTGATTTAACATCGGTGACAAAGCGCATTAACGCGCGGCGGTCATAAGATTCTGGGAAGCCTTTGCGCGACATCAAACCGCGCTCTTGCAAGATTCGGGTGGGGTATAAGAATCCGTCGGTCGTGACCAAATCGACCTTCGGGTGAGTATCCCAGCGCTCTAGTAGAACTTGCAGCAAACGTGCTGTCGTGGATTTTCCTACCGCGACAGAGCCTGCGACACCGATGACGAAAGGCACGAGGCTGGGTGGGTTTCCCAGGAATTGTTCTGTTGCCTGAGTTAGTGCTTGCCGCGCTGCGACCTGCATGTGGATGAGACGGGAAAGCGGAAGATAGACATCAGCCACCTCTTCGAGGTTGATGTTTTCACCAATGCCCGCGAGCTTCTTCACTTCGGATTCAGTCAATACCTGCGGCATGGACTTACGCAGTCCACGCCAGGTATCGCGGTCGAAATCAAGGTAGGGGCTTAAATCGGAGTTCCGCGCCATGGGCTCTATTGTGTCACTACAGCAGGTTACGAAGAAATTAACCCGGAATTAACCGGTCGTGGGGCAGGGCGGAAGTTATTTTAATCGCGCTAAGTTCTTTAAACTAGCCCAACCTTAGCTATCATGTATGATGTATTGCTTCATCCCCACTTCGACGAAGGGAATATATAGTCACATGACTACCCAGAATTCTTCCGATGCTCAGTACCAGGAAATGCGTGACTTAGACCCAGAGGTCTATGCAGCAATTAACGGTGAAATTGCTCGTCAGCGCGATACCCTGGAGATGATTGCGTCGGAGAACTTTGTTCCTCGTGCAGTCTTGCAGGCACAGGGTTCCGTCCTTACCAACAAGTACGCAGAGGGCTACCCAGGTCGCCGCTACTACGGTGGATGTGAGCACGTCGATATCGTCGAAGATCTGGCGCGTGACCGCGCTAAGGCTCTGTTCGGCGCTGAGTTTGCCAACGTACAGCCACACTCCGGTGCACAGGCAAACGCTGCCGTCCTTGCTTCTCTTATCAACCCAGGTGATAAGATCTTGGGCCTTTCTTTGGCTCACGGTGGTCACCTGACCCACGGCATGAAGCTGAACTTCTCCGGCAAGCTCTACGAAGTAGCTGCCTACGAAGTCGATGCAGAAACCAACCGTATCGACATGGACAAGCTGCGTGAGCAGGCTATTGCAGAAAAGCCACAGGTCATCATCGCTGGCTGGTCTGCCTACCCACGCACTCTGGATTTTGAAGCATACCGTTCCATCGCAGATGAAGTGGGGGCTTACCTGTGGACCGATATGGCACACTTTGCTGGTCTCGTTGCAGCTGATCTGTACCCAAATCCAGTTCCACACTCTGACATTGTTTCCACCACCGTGCACAAGACCCTGGGCGGTCCTCGCTCCGGCATGATCCTGGCTAAGCAGGACTACGCTAAGAAGCTCAACTCTGCAGTCTTCCCAGGCCAGCAGGGTGGTCCTTTGATGCACGTGGTTGCAGCGAAAGCTATTGCCATGAAGGTTGCTGCTTCCGAAGAATTCCGTGACCGTCAGGTCCGCACTCTGGAAGGCGCGAAGATTCTTGCTGAGCGCTTGACCACTCCTGAGGCAAAGGCAGCAGGCGTTGACGTTCTCACCGGCGGCACCGACGTGCACTTGGTTCTTGCGGACCTGCGCAACTCTGAGATGGATGGCCAGCAGGCAGAAGACCTCCTGCACGAGGTCGGCATCACCGTAAACCGTAACGCGGTTCCAAACGATCCACGTCCACCAATGGTGACCTCTGGTCTGCGTATCGGTACTTCCGCTCTGGCTACCCGCGGCCTAGATGCAGAAGCATTCACCGAGGTTGCAGACATCATCGGCACCGCGCTTACCGATGGCAAGAACGCCGATACTCAGAAGCTGCGCGCACGCGTGGACAAGCTTGCTGAGCAGTTCCCACTCTACGAGGGCTTGGAAGACTGGAAGATCGTCTAAGCCAGACCGTCGACAGCTCTAAGCATCAAAAGGTCAGACCCCGGAAATTCCAGGGTCTGACCTTTTCTTAATTGTGTGTGGCACAAAGTGCCTCACCAAGGAAAGCGTTTTAGCGCAGAGCTGTTACTGCTTATCCGCGTCCTCTGAATCTTCAGCGTCATCGGAAGCTTCTTCGATAGCAGCTTCGCTTTCCGCTAGGGACTTCTCCACGGATTCGACGAAGTCTTCTTCCTCGGCAGGAGCGGTTGCTTCGGCATCCTGACTCTTGGTGGCGTTACCTTCGGCAGACTGCCCTTCGGTGCGCGCTTCTGCATGAGCGGTGCGTGCCGCGCGCAGCCAATCCGGCTGGTTTTCTAAAAGCTCCTTGATTTCTGCGGCATCAAGTGGCTTGTCCATGTCGTTTTTCTTCAGAGCAGTAACTGAAATTCCCAGTTTCTGCGCAACAACCGGACGAGGGTACGGGCCGGTGCGGCGTAGCTCAGTGAGCCACTCCGGGGGATTGGTGTGCAAATCGCGCAGCTCCGCGTGCGTAATTGCCCGTTCCTGGAACTCCGAAGGAGCAGCAGGAAGATAGATGCCGAGCTTTTTCGCCGCAGTCTGCGGGCGCATAGCGGTACCAGATGGTTGCAAATTGTTGTCGTTCACGATTTCTACGGTAGCACCAAGTTCGACCATGGGAAACATCCCCGATTAAGCTAGCTGTCATGTTGCGATTGAGCTTTGCCACCGGCACCGAACCAGGGAAATGGTTCGAGCGCTTCCGCCGCGCCACCGATCACGGGGGCCTGGAAACCATCGATGCTGACGATGCCTTGGGCCCGCTGCTATCAGGTGATGTCGATGTGGCATTGGCGAGGTTGCCGCAAGGGGGCATCGACAAGCGAATTAGCGAAGACACCACCCATATCGTGCGGCTTTATACCGAGGCCCGCGGAGTAGCGGTACCGAAAGATTCCGTGTTTGCTGAGCTGGGAGAAAGCGTTGACCCGCGCGATATTGCTGATGAATACCTGAACTATCGCATTGGCCCCGATGCATCCCTCGACATCGATGAAATCCGCTCTGGCCTGCAGGTAGTTGCTGCCAATGTGGGCATCGTCATCGCGCCGCGGCCACTGCTGAAGGTGCTATCGAAGAAACAAGTTGTGCCTTTGGAACTGAAAGACCCGCAGGTACCGCAAACCGAAATTGCTCTGGTGTGGCTGAAAGAAAATGATTCTGAGGCCATTCAGGACTTCGTCGGAATTACCAAAGGCCGCACGCTGAATTCCTCACGGCATGAAGCGCCGAAGAAAACGGCGCGCGAAAAAGCTAAAGCCAAGCAAGCGCGACGGAGTGCAAGAGCCAAAACGGGCACCCAGAAGTCTCCCAACCGCAGTTCACAACCGCGCAAAGGACGCCGCGGCTAAGCACGGTTAACCACTGAGAATATGGTTTACGCAAAGTTCATCTTGCAACCGTGTAATTTTAATCTCTCATGCTTATGGTGGGCTCTAACCGGAGAAGCTCGCAAGAACTTGTTTGCGGGCGGAGGTAGAAGAGCACTTGCTCTAAACACTGACACCGCCAAGCGAAAAGGGAGACCCCTGCAGGCATGTTTGATTCAAACGTCACAACCTGTTCACCGCACAATCCAGCTCGAGACACGAATTCCTATGATTCGGTAGCGCACCTAGATTCAGCTAAGAAGACCAAAACCTATGTTCTTGATACCTCTGTGTTGCTGTCGGATCCGTGGGCACTGAAGAAATTCGCAGAACACGACGTGGTTTTGCCCGTTGTTGTTATCTCGGAGTTGGAAGGAAAACGTCATCACCCGGAGCTTGGCTGGTTCGCCCGCCAAGCTCTTCGTCTTTTAGAAAGCCTGCGTTCCAAGCACGGCTTTTTGGACCAGCCTGTGCCTGCGAATGAGGACGGGGGAATGCTGCATGTTGAACTCAACCACCAGGACCAGTCGCTGCTGCCGTTGGCTTTTCGCGGTACCGAAGGTGACCACCGCATCTTGGCGTGTGCCTTAAACCTCGCTCACGAAGGTCGCGATACCGTACTGGTGACTAAAGATGTCCCGCTGCGCGTCAAAGCAGGCGCCGTCGGTCTTGAGGCCGATGAGTACCACGCGCAAGACGTCGTGCTTACCGGCTACACCGGCATGGCCAATGTGCACGTCTCTCCTGATGTCATTGATGACCTCTTTAGCGATGGGGAAGTCGTTATCGATGATCTCGTCACTGATGAGGGCTTGCTTGTCGATGAACTCCCGGTGCACTGCGGTTTGAGCCTGCAAGCGAATCAGCAGTCCGCGCTGGGGCGGGTCATGGCTGATGGCACGGTGAAGCTCGTGCGCGGTGATATGAACGCTTTCGGGCTCCAGGGCCGCTCTGCTGAGCAGCGCATTGCGCTCGACCTTCTCTCGGACCCATCGGTTGGCATCGTTTCCATCGGTGGCCGCGCCGGCACCGGAAAATCCGCGTTGGCTTTGTGTGCCGGGCTGGAAGCCGTGCTGGAGCGCCAAGAGCACCGCAAGATTGTGGTCTTTCGCCCAATGTATGCGGTTGGCGGACAATCCTTAGGCTATCTTCCGGGCTCCGAATCGGAGAAGATGAATCCCTGGGCACAGGCGGTCTATGACACTCTCGAAGGCCTGGTTTCCGACAATGTCATTGAAGAAATCCATGACCGAGGACTGTTGGAAGTACTACCCCTAACCCATATTCGCGGGCGTTCCTTGCATGACAGCTTCGTCATCGTCGATGAAGCTCAGTCTTTGGAGCGCAACGTGCTGCTTACCGTGCTCTCGCGCCTCGGTCGCGGGTCGCGGATTGTGTTGACGCACGATGTCGCGCAACGCGATAACCTGAGGGTGGGGCGTCATGATGGGGTGCAGGCGGTCATCGAAAAGCTGAAAGACCGCAGCCTCTTTGCACACATTACTTTGCAACGCTCCGAACGTTCAGCAATCGCCGAATTAGTCACAGATCTACTGGAAAGTGACAACTAGCGGCACAGTGCTGCTTGTGAGTTTAAGCGAATTCCAGTGGCCCACGTGGCGTTAATCGGTACCTATCCGGATAATGGGAGCATGACAAAGTCGAACTTCGCAATTCGCGCTTTCCGGGCAGAAGACTACCCGCAGATCCAGGACATCTATGAGCAGGGGCTTGTAACAGGTAATGCGTCTTATGAGCACCGACCTTTGACTCTGGAAGAGTTTATCGACGGCAAAAATATGGACACCGTATTTGTTGCGGTGGAACTGCACGACGAATCCAAGGTTATCGGCTGGGTTTCTGGCGCTCCTATTTCCCAGCGCCCAGTTCTTGCCGGTGTATTGGAAGATTCCATCTATGTTGACCCCGAGGCCCACGGCCGGAGAGTCGCCAGCGGATTGTTGGATAAGTTCATCGAGGTCTGCCAAGAGCTAGGCATGTGGGCCATTCATTCCTGGATCTTCCCTGAAAACGAAGGTTCTGTGAAGCTGCACGTTTCTCGCGGCTTCGAGGAAGTAGGCACCTACAAGCACCTGGCCAAGATGACCTACGGACCGCGTGCGGGTGAATGGCGCGATACCGTCGTCTACCAAAAGCTGCTTCCAAAGCCTGAGAAGGTCACCGCTGAAGAAGAGTTTGAAACCACCGCCTCAGAGCGCATCAAAGCCCAACGCCCACTTCAAGCATAAGAAAGAGCATCTAGACCGAGACAATAACGCCAAACGCTCTGCAAGAAACTGAGTCAATCAGCATCTTGCAGAGCGTTTATTTCTTTGTGGCTGTCCTACCGGAACCACTCACGTAAGAAATATCCTTTGGAGAAAATTTCTTATTCGATGGTTTCCTTCAAGCGCTCTTGGCGCAGTGGGAACAAAATCAGCATTGCAACAATGGCCAGTGGCACCATCATGCCAATCACAGGCGTCAGACCGTCATTGTAGGAATTTAAGATAGCGTCACGGAGGACATCGGGAAGCTCTGCGACTGCATGCGGAGTCAAGGAGTTGGCGGCATCTGCACCCTGGAACTCCTGCGCAATAGCGGCGCCTTCCTTACCCAACGATGCAAGGGCATCAGGCAAACGGGTTGCCATCTCATTCTGCATATTGTGAATGAACATCGAACCCACGATGGACGCACCCAGTGCCGAACCAATCTGGCGGAAGAAGTTATTAGCCGCCGTGGCAGTACCGACCTGCGATACTGGGAAGGAGTTCTGAACAATCAGCACCAGTACCTGCATGACAAAGCCCAAGCCGACACCGAATACGAGGAAGCGAACTCCGATACCGGTCAATGAAGTCTCAACTGTCATCTGGGACATCCACCACAAAGCAAACGCCGTGATGGCCAGGCCCGCGATGGGGTAGTACTTGTAGTTGCCGGTCTTAGCGATGATGAAGCCAACACCAGTGGAGACACCGATCATGCCGACCATCATCGGGATCATCATCAAGCCTGCTTCAGTTGGCGTCAGGGTGTGCACCATCTGCAGGTAGGTTGGCATGTAGCCAAGCACGCCCATCATGGCCAGACCCAGAACAGTACCGGCGAGGGTGGTCAGAACCATGTTGCGGTTCTTAAATAGCTGAACCGGGATCAGCGGCTGGGATGCACGCGACTCAATGAACACGGTGAGCAGCGCGCCGACGATGACTACGGCAGCCATGGACAAAATAGTTGGGGAAGTCCACTCGTATTCGCTTCCGCCCCAAGTGGTGAGCAGAATCAGGGTGCTGGTCGTGATTGCGATGGCCGCAAAACCCATCCAGTCAAAGCCCTTAAAGCCTTGCTCGCCCACGCGCAGCTTCAGTACGAAAGCGCAGACTACAATTGCCAGCAGACCCAGTGGAATGTTGATCCACAGGCCCCAACGCCAACCGGGACCATCAGTGAACCAGCCACCGAGAACTGGCCCGAGTACGGAGGAGACGCCAAAGACACCGCCCATAATACCCATGAACTTGCCGCGCTCACGTGCGGAGACAACCTCAGCCACAATCGACTGCGAGGAGATCATCATGATGCCGGCGCCGAAGCCCTGGATTGCACGTCCGGTAATCAGCATGCCCATGTCGTTGGCGAAACCACCAAGGGTTGAGCCGATTACAAAGATAGCGATACCTGAGATGTAGACCCACTTGCGGCCCATGCGGTCACCGAGCTGACCAGCCAGTGGCATAGCGATGGTCATGGTGACCATAAATGCTGAGATTACCCAGCTCATCTGGTCCACGCCGCCGAGCTCGCCGACGATGGTTGGCAGAGCGGAACCGAAAATCATCTGCCCCAAAGAGCTCATCAGCATGGTGAGCATCAAGGCGGCGAAAATAATGCCGACGTTATCCGCGGTCTTTTTACCGAGGTTTGGGTCGGTTGCTGAAGGCGTTGCCATTTCAGCATTGACCACTGGGAGTTCTTCCACAGTGTTAGCACTGGCTTGGTCGGCCGAGCTTGGGGTGGAGTTTTTAGCTACCATTCCAGTCCTTTCGTGTAATTCTTAATCAATTCCATCGCGCGATAGATGCGGTCACCCATTGGCAGTGCACAATCACGATCGGGTCGTGACATAGCCATCCAGGTGGCTTCGCGGATAAATCCGCTCAGCAGCATCGCCTCTGTTCCCGGATCTAATTCCGGGGCGCGTTGTTCTTCAGGATGTTCCCGAAGACGTTGGGCAATTAGCTCCATGGTTTCCCGTGAGCGTTCCTTGCGAAACGCCATTGCGCGGACCGCGACGTCCGGATCTGCAAAGATTCGCTGACGACGGTCGTGAATCGCTTGACTCTGGTGAGAAGACTCCAAGTGTTGTTTGATCTGCTCAACCATCAGCTGCAGGAGATTGCTGGCGTCAGCATTCAAGAAGTCATTGCGTTGCTTTTCCGTCAACGGTTCCGAGGACGCGCCAATAACGGCGCTTTCTTTCGTGCTGAAATAATTAAAAAAGGTACGTCGGGAAATCCCGGCGGCTTCGCAAATTTCTTCAATTGTTACTTTGTCAAAGCTCGATTCATCAACCAACCGTGTCGCGGCGTCTTCGATGCGATGCTTGGTTGCCAATCGCTTCTGCTCCCTTAACCCGAGGTCACTGCCGGGGAGGGAGTCTTCTTCATTATCATTAACTTCTTGCACGGTATGCAATGTTACACCCCGTGCAAGTTTGCACCAAGTGCAAGTTGTGTGAAATTATGTATCTCGAAAAAATTGAATGGTTTTGATCACTGTAGGGAATTTTTCACCAGGTCGTCCAAGCTGCGCGTCAGGGAAGCAGCTGCCTTAAGCTCTTTTTCGCCAGCTGCAGATTCTTCGAAGTACTGCGCCGATAGTTGTCCGGCATCTTCTTCAAACTCCCAGAACCCATCGGTTACGCACTTCTTATTTAGTGCCTGTGTGTCATAAGTGACCACGCTTTCTTCGCCTGCCTCAGGTTCCGTCAGCGTTAAAAGCGCCTGGCATCCGGTGGTTGGATACACCAACACAGCGGTCGTGCCAGCAAAGGAGATGACTCCATTCCACGCGTTTTCCGGTCCCGCATTGAATTCACCTGCGAAAGTCCCCACGAATCCGCCATCAAGCCTCTTAACTGGCGATGCAGAATCCACCTCCACCACGCCCCGCTCCACCATCGGCGTTGGTTCCGGTTCTGCGTTTGAACGAATCCACGCGAACAATGCCGCCACAACTGCGAGCACCACGACCAGCACTCCAACGATCCACATCCACCGGTCCACAGTTTTTGAACCCTTGTACTGTTCGAAAGAGTTTTGGTTACTGCTCTCGGCTTTCTCCACCCGTTGCTGGTTGGAAAGATTCGAGTTGTGTGCATCCGGCATGTTTTCAGGCATGGCAGTTATCTTAGCCGTCTCGTTCAAACTGACCGCGTCCCCTTCGCGCTCACCGGATTTAGCTTTCTCGCGAGTGGCGGGCTTTCCGTGAGCGCGAAGCG
>DGYFI06203__coassemble_1571_pt1 | contig 15680 bp, 13 predicted proteins | sample DGYFI06203__metabat2_high_PE_036 | metagenome-assembled genome bin DGYFI06203 | reverse complement strand
CTTAGAAAGGACCAAAGCCCCACCCTCCTGAACCTCATACGCACACGCCAACTCTGCGGTTTCAAACAAACCACGGCCTGACAAACCTATTCCAGGAGCCACACAGCCGCTAGCGCACGGCCGACTCTGACCAAGCCCAAAGAGTATTCCAAGGGTATTCTCACTGCGATTAGGCAACTAGGAAGCTCTACTAACAATGAGAAAGCCTCACTCCCCCACAGACCGAAGCCACCGAACATAGGCCTCACAATGCACCACTGGATCGTCCCGAATGGTCATAGATACAGCGAAACCCGCTGTGCTGCTTCAAAAGAAGTAACTCAGCGGGTTGTGAGCGCTTTAGTTTCTAACCGAAGGGTTAGAGGTTAGTTGAGACCGTTTTCCTCGTCTGCACGACGGTTAGCCTCGTTCAGGCGACGCAGCATCTCTGCTTCTTCTGCTGCGTTGTCAGCGTGGTGCTCGTGAACACGACGCATCAAGTCAGGATCATCTGGGGAGAAGGTGCCCTGTACCTCAGAGTCAGCCAGACCAAGCTGGTTGAGCTGCTTCGGAACGTAGGAACCGGAGTACTCCAGTGGAACCGCGTGGCCGTGCTCATCAACAGGACCCAGTGGCTGGTGAACTTCGATGAAGGCACCGTTAGGCAGCTGCTTGATGACACCGGTTTCGATACCGTGCTCCAAGACCTCACGGTCGGAACGCTGCAAGCCAACACAGACTGCGTAAGTAATCCAGTAAGCAATCGGAGGAAGAACTACCAGACCGATACGGCCAACCCAGGTCATCGCGTTCAGCGAGATCTGGAAGAAGTGCGCAACGTGGTCGTTACCACCGGACATGGTTACCAACAGGAAGAAAGTAATAGCCATAGCGCCGATAGCAGAACGAACTGGGACGTCACGTGGACGCTGCAACAGGTTGTGGTGAGCGTCGTCGCCAGTCATCTTCTTCTCAATGAATGGATACGCAATCAAGAGTACAACCATCAGACCACACAGAAGTGCTACCCAGAATGCAGACGGAATGGTGTAGTTGCCCAAGTAGAGCTCCCACGCTGGCATGACACGAGCAACACCGTCAGTCCAAAGCATGTAGATATCTGGCTGCGAACCTGCAGAAACCTGTGATGGGTTGTATGGTCCAAGGTTCCAAATCGCGTTAATAGTCAGCAGACCGGACATCAGCGCAAGAACACCAGCGGTCATAAGACCCATACCGATAGCCTTCGTAGCGAAGACTGGCAGGATTCGGACACCAACAACGTTGTTCTCAGCACGACCAGGTCCAGGGAACTGGGTGTGCTTCTGGAACCAAACCAGCAGAACGTGAGCTGCAATCAGGCCAAGAATAATGCCCGGCAGAATCAGAACGTGGAGGATGTAGAAGCGGTCAAGCATCAAGTCAGATGGGAAGTCGCCACCGAAAATGCCCCAGTGCAACCAGGTACCGATGATCGGTATACCCAAGATGATGGCGGACATAATACGAAGACCAACACCAGACAGCAGGTCATCTGGAAGGGAGTAGCCCATGAAGCCCTCAATCATGCCGAGGAGAATCAAGGAGCAACCGATGATCCAGTTTGCTTCACGTGGGCGACGGAACGCACCGGTGAAGAAGATACGACCCATGTGGGCGACCATAGCCATCATGAACATCAGTGCAGCCCAGTGGTGCATCTGACGGACAAAGAGGCCACCGCGAACTTCAAAGGAAATGTCCAGTGCGGTTGCGTATGCACGAGACATCTCAACGCCATTCAACGGGGTGTACGCACCGTCGTAGATGACCTTGGTGATCGATGGATCGAAGAACAGAGCAAGGTATACACCAGTCAGCAACAAGATAATGAAGCTGTACAGTGCAACTTCACCAAGCATGAATGACCAGTGCGTTGGGAAGACCTTGTTGATCTGGGTTCGCACGACACCTGCGGCTGGAAGCCTGGAGTCGAGGTTATTACCAATATTTCCGAGTTTATTGCTCATTATGACTTACGCTCCCAGAATGCCGGGCCAACTGGCTCGATGAAGTTGCCCTGCGCCACGAGGTAGCCCTCTTCATCCACGGTGATCGGCAGCTGTGGCAGTGCACGTGCAGCTGGTCCGAAGACTGGCTTACCGTAGTGCAATGCGTCGAACTGCGACTGGTGGCATGGACACAGGATTCGGTTGGTCTGAGCCTCATAAAGCGAGGTTGGGCAACCGATGTGAGTACAAATCTTAGAGTACGCGTAGTAATCGCCGTAGTGGAAGTCTTCTTGACCCTCACGCTCAATTGCCTTCTGCGCATCTTGGTGGCGCAGACGAATCAACATAACGGCGTTGCGGTTACCGTGAATAGAGTGCATGTGGTTCTCGTATACGTCCTTTTGAGGATCGTATAGGTCACCATCATTGACGTCAGAGGCTGCCAATGGGAAGACAGTCTCCATGCCGCCAGCTGCGAGATCTTCTGGACGAACACGCACAAGACGGGAAACGCCTTGGGTCGTGTAGTGGCTGCCAGACTCACCTTCGTGGAACTCAGCAATAGTACCGGTGTCACGAGCCAAGTAGAGCTTGACGCCCTTCTCGTGCAAGGTCCAGCCGGAGGTCCACAGGGTGCCGTCACCCATGTAGTTGAGGTCGTGACGCTTGCGCCATGGATCCTTGATCATGCCGCCCAACGGAGCAACAACAACCAAACCGAAAAGAACTGCTGCACCACCAAGAAGGCCCTGCATGGTCTTACGACGGCCAAGAGTAGAAGTCTTCCAGGAGTCATTAAGCAGTGCGGTCAAGGTACGACGGTCAACCTCATCGGATGGGCCGTCGTGGCGACGCTGTACCGAAATCTCTTCCGGCATGAGCTTCTTAACAAACTGAACAACTGCGATGCCCAGGCCGGTAATCGCAATACCTGCGGTTAGACCGAGCAACGGAGTGTAAAGGTTGTGCCAGATAAGGCCTTCTTCGCCATGGACCTTAAATTCCCATGGCCAGAAGATGTAGATGCCCAAGAAAGCCAGTGCACTGATTACGGAAATTACCAACCAAATGTTGATACCACGCGCGGCACGCTTTTCAGCGGGGTCACCAGCAATCGGGAAACGCTCCTTGCGGAACGCAACGGTGACATCATCCAACTCAGTACCAAGGGTGGCGAGCTCTTCATTGCTCATACCCTTGAGTTCGTCATCGGTGTATTTCTTGTTTACATTGCTCATGAACGCGATCCCATCCACATTGCAGCAGCACACAGAGCGGTGATGCCGATAATCCACATAGCCAGACCTTCAGCTACTGGGCCAAGACCACCAAGGTCCCAACCGGCTGGAGAAGGAGTCTCGCTTGCAGACTTGATATAAGCAATGAGGTCCTTCTTCTCATCAGCAGAAAGCTGACGGTCGGAGAACTTAGGCATGTTTTGTGGGCCAGTCAGCATCGCCTGGTAGATTTCCTGCTCGTTTGCAGGAGCCAGAGGCGGTGCGTACTTACCGGAAGACAGCGAACCGCCCTGTCCGGTGAAGTTGTGGCAAGACGCACAGTTCATGCGGAAGAGTTCGCCACCACGGGCAACGTCTTCAGGCTGAATCTGGCCGTTGTAGTTAGCACCACGAAGCTCTTCCATCGCGATGGAGCCGTCTTCGTTGTACACGATGTCTGGGCCACCGCCGTTGGCTGCAACATAAGCTGCCAACGCCAGGGTCTGCTGCTCGGTGTAGCGAGGAGTCTTGCGCTCCGCCTGAGCATCGTTAGACATCATCGGCATACGGCCAGAGTGAACCTGGAAGTAAACCGAACCTGCACCCACGCCAATCAGGGAAGGACCGCGGTCCTCTACGCCCTGAAGGTTTGCACCGTGGCAAGTGATACACGCTACGTCGTAGATGTCATTACCCTCTTGGATGAGAGCCTGATCATCACGCTGCGCGGTAGCAACCTGTGCGTCTGGGGTCAACGCGGTTGCTAATACACCTGCGCCAGTTAGTCCGACGGTAAGCGCAAACGCACCAGCGAGGGTGCGCTTAACCTTGCGGTTGCGCCGCGTCTTCTTTGCCTCCGCAGCTGGGGACTTCTTCCCTGGCTGCTCGGGAACTGGAGTGGAATTCGTATCCATCATTTTCCTTATTTATGTTCGTTTCGCGAAAAGTGATTAGCTTTCGGCCGTCACTTAAGTTTTGAAACCCTTGACGGGGCCTACTGAACTAGGTAGATAACGACAAACACGCCAATCCAAATTACGTCCACGAAGTGCCAGTAGTAAGAAACTGCCATAGCGGCGGTTGCCTGTGCTGGCGTGAACTTGGATTTCGCGGTACGCAGCATAATGACCAAGAAGGCCACAATGCCCGCAGACACGTGAATTGCGTGGAAGCCAGTCAGAATGTAGAAGACTGAGCCAAATACGCTGGCCTGGATGGTCACACCGTGGTGGATCATCTCGTACCACTCGTAACCAACAATGAGTACAAAGATGAGACCCAGAACGATGGTTACCGCGTACCAGACGCGAAGCTTATAAACGTCACCCCTTTCAGCTGCGAAGACGCCCAACTGAGATGTAACGGAGGAAAGGATCAAGATCGTGGTGATCAAGAAACCCATCGGCACATTGAGGTGAGCAGTTTGCTCAGCCCAGTCGCCGCCCTGGCCGTTAGCGCGCGATGTGAACCACATCGCGAACAGTCCGGCGAAGAACATCAATTCCTGAGACAGGAACACGATGGTGCCTACGCTGACCATATTGGGTCGGTTCAACGTAGCAACACGTGGTGCTGCCATACCTTGGTTTGAAACTGCGCTCGTCACGCCTACTAGTATGTCTGGTTTTAACCCCCAAGTCATCTCAGACCCCCCGATCTCTTCAAGCGTTTTCTAGCCCAGATTCAGCTTTTATTCAGGAACCTTTGGAACCTTTAGAAAACCTCGCTAAAGCCTCTCATCTTCGAACGAAGTTAACCCCGCGTTCATGCAGGTCAATGGTTCATAACTCCAGAACCTAAAGTGAGGATTCATTAGCTTAAAGAATCTGGTACAGCCCTTCCCAAACAGTGCAAGCACCTACCGCAGCGCGCCATGTTAGAAAGATCACACCCCAGCCATGCCCCCAATGCCTGGTTTGCAACTTTCGGATGACCCCCGGCGCAAAATCCCTTTAACGTGCACGTTTACCGACATCGTGCTGCACGTTCAGTGTCTGCAATTAAGTTCGTCGCCCCCGCGGAATACCAATTCGTCGGGGTTTAGAAGTTTTATTGAACCCGCCGGAACTATTTTGGAAATCATCCGACGCACATCAAAGCCCCCACCTACACAAGGTAGATGGGGGCCTGAGAAGTTTGACGCGAAGTTACGTACTTAGCAAACGATTAGTGCTTTTCCTTTGGCAGGCCGTACTGCAGGGACAGCATGGTTGCAGACCAAGCCAACATAACCAATCCGAGGACAATCATCCACAGGAAGTAGAATGCCAGGCCGTAGCCAAGAATGCCGATTGCACAAGTCATTGCGAATGGCCAAATGGAACCTGGGGAGAAGAAACCGTAGATGCCCGCAGCATCCTCGACTTCTGCTTCTTCCCAATCCTCTGGAAGTACGTCGGTTCCACGCTCCGTGATGTGCAGGTAGCCACCAAGCATCAGACACAACAATAGAGACATCGTCAACGCCACGATACCGACGTACTCAGCGCCACCCATGGAAGCGTCATTGTCCATGTAGGCAGTGCCGAATGCGTACAACAGCAGCGCGATAAAGATATAAGCGCCGATTGAGTAGAAAGTTTTCGCACTAGGTTTCATGTCTAGTTACTCCTTTTACCTTTATGCCTTTGCGCTGGCGTCAACGAAGTTGTCGCCTTCGCGGGTGCCCTCACGGGAGCTGTTGAACGGCGAAGTACTGGTTGCGTATGGCTCTTCACCAATGGAAGCCAGTGCCTCAGAGTTAGGAGCATCTGGGTTGTCCATGCGGAACTGCATGTACTCTTCGAATGCTTCTGGACTTACAGTACGAACCTCGAAGTTCATCATTGCGTGGTAAGTACCGCACATTTCCGCACAGCGGCCTACGAAAGCGCCTTCTTCAGTGATTTCGGAAATCTGGAAGCTACGCTCCTGCTGGTTAGCTTCTGGGTGAGCGTAGGTATCGCGCTTGAACAAGAATTCCGGCACCCAGAAGGAGTGGGATACGTCGCCGGAAGCCAAACGGAACTCAATTGGAGTGTTGGTTGGCAGAACCAAGACTGGAACCTCTTCGGTGGAGCCCAAGGTTTCGATCTCGTTGTAGTTCAGGTAAGAAAGGTCACCCATCGAACGTCCGTGGATTGGGTTCGCGTTCTTCATGTCTTCTGGGTCTACCGAAGCAGCTTCCGCTGCCTGGTGACGGTCTTCATCGCGGCCTTCGTATACAGAACCGGTCGGAGAAATCTCAGCACCCAAGTTGGCGTAACCGAACTTCCAGTTCCACTGGAAAGCAGTGACGTCAACGGTTACCTCTGGATCCTTGTCCAGCGCGACAACCTTCTGCTGCGTCTGAACATTGAAGAAGAAGAGAGCCATAATGATAATGACCGGGATAACCGTTAAGGCGAGTTCTAACGGAACGTTGTACTGCAGGGCCTTAGGGAATTCTCCGAAGCCCTTCTTCTTTGCACGCTTTGCAGACCAACGGAAGATCGCCACGAGGAAGAATCCCCACATGATGATACCGATGATCCAGGCAACTACCCAGACCCAGATCCAGTAGTTGTGCATGGCGTGAGCTTCTGGGGTAATACCGTCTGGCCAACCGAAGCCGAGAATGTTACTCATTGCCTGTGGTGGAGCAACTTCACAACCTGCCAAAGCGGCGCCGCCTAGCGCCAAAGCGCCAGCTAGCCCAGCCTTGCGGGTAATGGTGCGCTCTTTACGCTGTCCCACGTGTGTTCTACCTTTCTGTCCACACAAACTTCCCAAATGCGTCTGCTTGCACACAGAGCATTCCTATCCATCGAGGATAGTGCATTCAAGCAGGTTCTTATGCTTTCTCACATACAGTGAAGCGAACATAAGAACTGCCTGAGAGTGGCATTCAAAAAGTATGTTACCGCCCGACCTGCTAAATGGCTCATCAGCACCCCCACCCGGTTTGCATCTACTGTAATTCAATTCACATAGATTCATTTGGGGTATCATCCTAAAGTTTGCACCTTAAAGGGTAAAGCTGTTTTAACCCGCGCCCTGTTGAGTGTTTTGCCCTATTTGGCCGTAAAGTTATTGGGCAAGTAATAGACCGCAATTATTAAGGAGTACTAGTCACCTATGTGTGGACTCTTAAGCATGCTCACCGCAAAGGGCACCGCTGCACAGTTTGTGAATGCAGTTGAAGGAAGCCTGGAATGCATGTACCACCGCGGGCCAGATGCCGCAGGCACGTGGAACGACGATGATGCGGTCTTTGGATTTAACCGCTTGTCCATTATCGACCTGGAGCACTCTCACCAGCCTCTTCGCTGGGGCCCAGAAGATAATCCTGAGCGCTACGCGATGACCTTCAACGGCGAGATCTACAACTACATTGAGTTACGCGAAGAGCTCAAGGGCTACGGCTACACCTTCAATACTGAAGGTGACGGGGAACCTATCGTGGTCGGCTACCACCACTGGGGCAAAGATGTTGTGAATCATCTTCGCGGCATGTTCGGCATCGTTATCTGGGATACCGAGAATCAGGTCATGTTCGCAGCACGTGACCAGTTCGGCATTAAGCCTTTGTACTACGCCACCACCGAGGCGGGCACGGTCTTTGCATCCGAGATGAAGTCCATCCTTGATATGACTGACGCTTTGAATCTAGACCTGAGCCTAGACAAGCGCGCTATCGAGCACTATGTCGATCTTCAGTATGTGCCAGAGCCAGAGTCCCTGCACGCTAATATTCAGCGTGTGGAATCGGGTTGCACGGTTACCTTGTCCCCTGGCGGCAAGGTTGTATCCGACCGCTACTTCAAGCCTGAGTTCCGGACTGAGAAAGTCGAAGACGAGCAGAAGCTTTACGACCGCATCGCCGAAGCTTTGGAAGACAGCGTGGCTAAGCACATGCGCGCAGACGTTACCGTCGGCTCTTTCCTCTCTGGAGGTATTGACTCCACTGCTATTGCCGCTTTGGCCAAGCGCCATAACCCAGACTTGTTGACCTTTACTACTGGTTTTGAACGCGAGGGCTACTCCGAGGTAGATGTCGCAGCTGAATCTGCTGCAGCTATCGGTGCTGAGCACATCGTTAAGGTCGTCTCCCCTGAAGAATATGCCGACGCGATTCCCAAGATCATGTGGTACCTGGATAACCCGGTAGCCGACCCATCACTGGTGCCTCTGTATTTCGTAGCGGCTGAAGCCCGCAAGCACGTCAAGGTTGTGCTTTCCGGCGAAGGTGCGGACGAACTCTTTGGCGGCTACACCATTTATAAGGAGCCACTTTCCTTGGCGCCTTTTGAGAAGATCCCTTCCCCACTGCGTCAGGGCCTGGGCAAGCTGTCACGAATCTTGCCTGACGGCATGAAGGGCAAGTCCTTGCTGGAGCGTGGCTCCATGACCATGGAACAGCGCTACTACGGCAATGCCCGCTCCTTTAACTACGAGCAACTTAAGCGCGTGATTCCTTGGGCACGCCCAGAGTGGAACCATGAAGAGGTCACCGCGCCCATCTACGCACAGTCTGAGCACATGGATCCAGTCGCTCGCATGCAGCACCTGGACCTGTTCACCTGGATGCGCGGCGACATCCTAGTCAAGGCTGACAAGATGAATATGGCCAACTCTTTGGAACTACGAGTGCCATTTTTGGATAAGGAAGTATTCAAGGTAGCGGAGACCATCCCGCACGAATACAAGATTGCGCACGGCACCACCAAGTACGCATTGCGTAAGGCTCTCGAGCAGATCGTTCCCCCACATGTTCTCCACCGCAAGAAGTTGGGCTTCCCAGTTCCAATGCGTCACTGGCTCGCTGGTGACGAACTCTTCGGTTGGGCACAAGATACGATTAACCAGTCGCAAACTGATGACATCTTCGACCGCGCGGCCGTTCTTGAAATGCTCAAGGAACACCGTGACGGCATCTCTGATCACTCACGCCGTTTGTGGACCGTGCTGTCCTTTATGATCTGGCACGGCATCTTCGTCGAAAAGCGCATCGACCCGAATATCGAGCGCCAGGATTACCCAGTCAAGCTCTAGGTAACGCGTGTTATCCCGCGTCGCGCGCTACGTAAGTGCGTGATACCTCGCGGTGTTCGCTGGGTAGTGACGTTAGAGAAAAGCTCAGCGGCCTCCACACTTTGAAGAAAGTAGTGGAGGCCGCTGAGCTTTATTTATTTTTAGGTTGCCTTAGTTAAAGGAGTCACCACAGGCGCAGGAACCGCCAGCGTTAGGGTTATCGATGGTAAAGCCCTGCTGTTCGATGGTGTCGGCAAAGTCAATCTTTGCGCCCATCAGGTAAGGAACGCTCATCTTGTCAACAACCAGGTTAACGCCACCGATGGTCTCAACCTTGTCACCATCCAAGGTGCGGTCATCGAAGTAAAGCTGGTAGCGCAAGCCAGCGCAGCCACCTGGCTGTACCGCGATACGCAAGGAGAGGTCATCGCGACCTTCCTGATCAAGCAAAGACTTTGCCTTAAAAGCAGCAGCCTCGGTCAAAATTACACCAGTTGCAGATGCTGGAGCAGTCATGTTTCTCCCCTAACTTAAACGAGAGTGTCGAATTGTGTGATACATCGTCTGTGACCATCATAGCGAGTCCGGAAAATCCGTACTTTCTATCCAGTCTGATAATCCTCTACCCTACTCTGATTTAAATTTTCGCAAAAGAACGTCGATAAATTTTTACCCGAGTATGGCAATGGCTATATTGCACAACGCTAAAGATACGGCAACTATTCCCGGAATAATCCTGGATTATTCCCCGTATACACCCGAGGCTATTGTCACCTTTGGGGCAAAGCCTTGTAACCTAAGCACTGTGAAGTTACCGTGGCAAAAAGATTCTAAGTCAGATGGCTCCTCCGTTTTTGAGAATAAAAACTCTCAAACCAACGAAGTAGATGCCTCCTCCCTCGAGTCCAGTGAGACCGAAGGCAATCTCCCTAAGGGCTATACCCCTCCAAAGGGACGTCCTACCCCGAAGCGTGATGAGCAGGAAATCGCACGTGGCGTAAAGCGTGATCCGCGTGGAGTCTCCTCGGCGCAACTGGCGCAAAACCGCAAGAAGCTTAAGGCATCCATGTCAAAGGAAGAGTGGAAGCAGTACAAGCAGCAAGAGCGCGAGCAGCGACGCGAGCAAAACCGCGTCACCCAAGAACGTATGGCAGCTGGCGATGAGCGCTACTTGATGCCGCGCGATAAGGGCGAAGTGCGTGCATTTGTTCGTGACTGGGTAGACTCACGTCGCTTTATCAACGAATGGGCAATGCCGGCAGCATTGGTCATGCTGCTGATCATGTTCTTAGGTACCGTCGCTCCTTCCTTTGCCAATATCTCTTCCATCGTGGCCATGGTCTTCATCGTGGTCTTGTTGGTAGAAGGCATCTACCTGGGACGTTCTTCCAACAAGGCAGTACGCAAGGCCTTCCCGGGCACCACCGAAGCTGGTGTTTCCCTGGGCTTTTACGCGTACTCGCGTGCAACCCAGCCATACAAGTGGCGTACTCCTCGTCCACGCGTGAAGCGCTAAAATTTATCCATGCTTGATTTTCCCGCTGTTCCTGCACCCGATGCACAAGCCCGCGCCGCAGTTGCAACTGCACTACATGCCACGCCGCGGGGGCTGAGCTTAGGGAAATTTGCGGATCCTGCACTGTGGTTAGCTAGTTGCCAAGCACAAGTTCCACCACTTGCGCTACAGCGTGTTCGCGTTATTGTTTTCGCCAGTGAAAATGGCATTGCGCAGCGCACTTTCCAAGGACACGGTCTTTCGGCGTATGCCCCTGAAGCCACCGGTGAGCAGGTTGCGGAAGTCGAAGCGAGTATCGGCCCGGTGCATCGACTAGCAATTGCTGCCGATGCCAGCGTCGAACTGCTCAAGACGGATATCACTTCTGGCGCGATTGACGTGGAAAATGGTCTGTCACCTGAGCAGCTGCAATCGGCCATGGAACTGGGCATGAACACCGCCGATCGCGAAATCGATGCAGGTACAGACTTGCTTATCCCTGCTGATCTTGCAGTGGCTAATTCCACAGTCGCTGCAGCTGTGATGGGTGTGCTGTCGCGCACCGAACCGGTAGCCATCGTAGGCCCGGGTTCGGGCACTACTGATGCCATGTGGAAGACCAAGGTCGCGGTAATTCGCGATGCCATGTTTAGGGCTCGTAATTTTGCCACCAGCCCGCAAGAGCTATTGCAAGTCATTGGTAACGCCGATTTAGCTGCCGAGGCCGCATTGATTGCGCAGGCAGCCACGCGACGAACCCCCGTGCTGATTTCGGGCATGTTCACTGCTGTGGCCGCAACGCTGGCAGAGCGCATGGCTCCTGGAACCGCATCCTGGTGCTTTGCCGCGGATGTCACCGCTGAGCCTGCCCATGTCTTAGCCCTGCAAGACTTAGAGCTGACTCCCCTACTTAACCTCGATATGTCTGCAGGTCAGGGCCTCGGTGCACTCGCTGCGTTGCCTTTGATTCGCTCAAGCATCGAGCTGGTTGGCGATGAAGTTGTGAGCGTCTCCAATGCCTTGAATCAAGATTGAATCCAATCGATTTGATTCAATTCAGGGCCGTTTGGCCCTGGTAAAAGTTAGTCCCGTTAGAAGAGCTCTTCTAACGGGACTTTCGCTTAAACGTTAAGACTTAAAGTATTTCTACTTCACCAAGGTGTGCAACCAGCCGTGGGTATCTTCAACAGCGCCGTGCTGAATGCCGGTCAGGCGCTCACGCAAAGCCATGGTGATTTCGCCAGCTTCGTTGTTGTTGACCTGGAAATCAACATCATTGCCCAAGACCTTGCCGACTGGGGTAATAACCGCGGCGGTACCAGCGGCGAAGGCTTCAGTCATCGCGCCAGATTCAGCGTCGTCGCGCCATTCTTGCGCAGTGATGCGGCGCTCTTCGACTTTCAGGCCCATATCTTCAGCGACCTGCAGCAAAGATTCACGGGTAATACCCGCGAGCAAAGAACCTGACAGGGCTGGGGTGACAACGGTGGCATCATCGCCGGAGCCGTAAACGAAGAACAGGTTCATGCCGCCCATTTCCTCGATGTACTTGCGCTCAATACCATCGAGCCAGACAACCTGGTCGCAGCCCTTTTCTTCCGCTTGGGCCTGCGCCAGTAAGGAACCTGCGTAGTTGCCAGCAAATTTCGCGGCGCCAGTGCCACCTGGTGCTGCGCGAACGTAGTCAGTCGACAGCCACACCGAAACCGGCTTGATGCCGCCCTTGAAGTAGGCGCCAGCAGGCGAGGCGATAACAAAGTAACGGTAGGTATTCGCTGGAGCAACGCCCAAGGAAACCTCAGTCGAGATCATAAATGGACGCAGGTACAACGCTGCTTCCCCACCGGCCGCAGGAACCCAGGCCTGGTCAATCTCGACGAGCTGGCGAAGGGACTCCACGAAGTCATCGACAGGCAACTGCGGCATTGCCAGACGCTCTGCCGAGCGCATCAGGCGCTCACCGTTGCGCTCTGGGCGGAAGGTGGCAACGGAACCATCTGCCTGACGGTAAGCCTTGATGCCTTCGAAAATCGCCTGTCCGTAATGCAACACGGTGGTTGCTGGGTCCATCGGAAGGGCTTCATAAGGGCGCACCTGCGCATCATGCCAGCCCTTCTCCTCGTTCCAATCGATGGTGACCATGTGATCGGTGAAGTGCTGGCCAAAGCCAGGATTGGCCAGAATCTCAGCCAATCGTTCTTCCGAAGTGGGATTAGGGGACGGATTTACGGAATATGTCAGCGAAGTCATGGCCTCTAACATACTCCTTTGCATTTTTGGTTAAGCTTGGAGGTTAGATAATTTTCTAAAATCCCTTCAAGGAGGACATACACGTGACTGTCGTGGCATCAGCTTTGCCCACCGTAAAGCTAGAGAAGAAGACTCCATCCAAGGCGAATATCCTGGTTATCGCCGCTTTCCAAGGCGAAGAGGGCCTGGAGCTACCAGGAACTGCATTGCTGGGAAGCTCTGAGCTCAAAGCAACCCTGCAGGCTCTTTCTTCCGTAGGCGCAAAGGGCAAGCCAGGTGAAATCACGCGTATCCCAGCGCCTAAGGGTGTTAACGCGGAGTCGGTTGTCGCGGTTGGTTTGGGTAACCCAGAAAAGCTTGACGATGAAGCCCTGCGCCGCGCCGCCGGTAGCGTTGCGCGTGCTTTGGTTGGCCAAAAGCACGTTGCCACCACGATTTCAGACTTTGGTCTTGCAGCCGCAGTTGAAGGTCTAATCTTGGGCGGCTACTCCACCCGTGGAATTCGCTCGACAGAGGCAGATGCCGATGAGGCACCAGTGAAGATCACCGTGGTCTCTAAAGAAGACAAAGAAGTCTTCGAGGCCGCTGTTATCGGCGCGGAAGCAGTCGCTTTTGCCCGCACCTTGACCAATACCCCATCGAATGAGCTCTACCCTGCGTCTTATGCAAAGTACCTCAAGGAGCAAGGGACCAAGGCAGGCCTAGAAGTTGAGGTCTTAGACGAAAAGGAACTAAAGAAGCAGGGCTTCGGCGGAATCTTGTCCGTTGGTCAGGGCTCTGCACGTGCTCCCCGCCTGGTGCGTTTGAGCTGGAGTCCAAAGAAGGCCAAGAAGTCAGTCGCTTTGGTGGGCAAGGGTATTACCTTTGATACCGGTGGTATTTCGATTAAGCCAGGTGCTGGCATGTGGGACATGATTTCGGATATGGGTGGTTCCGCTGCCGTCGCGGGTGCAACGATTGCTGCTGCGAAGCTGGAGATCCCGGTTAAGGTCACCGCTTTCCTGCCGTTGGCAGAGAATATGCCTTCGGGGGAAGCAACGCGCCCTGGCGATGTCATCACTCACTACGGCGGCTTGACCTCAGAAGTTCTTAACACCGATGCCGAGGGACGCTTGGTGCTTGCCGATGCCATCGCGCGTGCCTGCGAAGACAACCCGGATTACTTGATTGAAACCGCAACTTTGACCGGCGCGCAGATGGTGGCCCTAGGCTCCCGCACCGCTGGTGTCATGGGCTCTGAGGACTTCCGCGACCGTGTCGCTGAGATTGGCCGCGCAGTTGGTGAAAATGCTTGGGCTGTGCCGCTGCTTGAAGAGCACGATGAGGAAATCAAGTCTAAGGCTGCTGATATCCGCAATATCAACGCCAAGCGTGAAGGCGGCATGCAATTCGCCGGTACCTACCTGGCGCAGTTCGTCACCGATGATGTGCAGTGGGCACACATTGACGTAGCTGGCCCATCCTGGAATGGCGGCGCTGCTCGTGGCTACACCACTCCGCGCGCAACCGGCGTTCCTGCGCGCACTATCATCGCGGCACTGCAAGATATCGCTGCGGAAAAAGATAGCTAAGACATCTACAACGTTGTCTTAGCTAGACACCCCGTAAAAATGTCCGTGCCACGTCTTGTGTGGCACGGACATTTTTATGAGCCCTCCATTTTTATGAGCCCTCGTTTTCTTGGGCCTCTTGCGCTTTGCGGCGCGCTTCCCGCGCTTCGAAGTCTTTACGGCGTTGGCGTTGTTCTTCGCGCCTGCGCAAAATCCGCTCCCGCTCTAAGCGCTCGCGCATCCGTTGCGGATAGCCGGTTTCCTCAACGTCATAGACGGGACAGCCTAAAAGCTTTGCTACGGCATCGATGCCTTTGGGTCCACCGATGGGACGGCGAATGAATTGTCCCGATTCGTCGACCAGAACAACCGACATTTCGTTGACCACGGTTTCTGGTTCTACGAAGGCTTCGACAAATGCTCGGCCCGCAGCCCACGCGCGAAGCTCCTGGGCATCGTGCTGACGAATAGTATCGCCTGGGGCACGTGGTGGCTTCAAGGTCGACTTCGACCTATTTCTGCGAAAAGGGTTAAACACGATCGTCCATCGTAGTCATTGCGTCTTCTCTGTGCTGCCATATGTCGCGGGTGCTGTGGGCGACTACCTACCCCCAAGAAACTGACGATGTATCAAACTTTTGTATGCCCAAAGAAACTCACCATTGCAAACATTCAGAATCAAAACGGCATACAATAAGCTGTTGAAAGCAACCCATATCCGTTTACGCGGGGTTAAAATCGGGGCTAGCCGGAACCCTCCTCAAAGATTTAAGGGGACTCCTGCGGGCAACGTAATAGCCTACGCGGTAGTCTGGGCTAAAAGCTTCCATAAATTCTTACAATGTTCAAGGAGTCTTATTACTCATGGCGTACTCCGTTGAGATGCCCGAGCTGGGCGAGTCCGTAACAGAGGGCACTATTACCCAGTGGCTGAAGTCTGTCGGCGACACCGTCGAAGCAGACGAACCGTTGCTCGAGGTTTCCACCGACAAGGTTGATACTGAGATTCCTTCTCCAGTATCCGGTACCTTGCTGGAAATTAAGGCAGAAGAAGACGACACCATTGACGTCGGCGCTGTCATCGCAATCATTGGTGAGGAGGGTGAGTCCACCGGTTCTTCCGACGCTCCTGCGAAGGAAGAGGCTCCAGCTGAAGAGCCAGCTGCAGAAGAGGAAGAGTCCGCTTCTGAGGAGTCTGCACCAGCTG
>DGYFI06203__coassemble_1512_pt1 | contig 16351 bp, 14 predicted proteins | sample DGYFI06203__metabat2_high_PE_036 | metagenome-assembled genome bin DGYFI06203 | reverse complement strand
GCAGAAGCAGCGCTTGTCGATGCCATCTTTGCTTCTGTCTTGCCACCTGCGCCAGCCGCGCTGCTCTTGTCAGCCTTCTTCGGCGTCTCATTGGTGGATTCGCTATTCATCTCATTGATGAATTCCGCCAGTGGATTGTCATTGCGGGAATAAGTCGGAGTATTACCGATTCGCCCCGCAATCGCATCAGCCGAAGGCTTGCCGCCGGAAGGCTGCGTAAATTCCACGACTGGAGCTTCTGGCTCAGCATCTACATCTGCGCCATAGCTGGAGGTATAGCTAGAATTATTCGACTCTGCAGCTTTTGCGCGCGCTTCAATTTCCATGATGCGACGTGCCTCTGCCTGCAAAGCAGCTGGTACATAGGTAAATTCGCGGCCCGAGAGTTCCTCGAGTTGCTCACGAATAGATGCCAGCTCGGCTCGAATTTCAGCCAGCACGTCCATGTCCACGTGTGGAGAGTTTTCTAAACGCTCCAGTGCCTGGTTGGTCTCCGCTTCGGCGCGCAGCTTATCTAGTTCCGCGTGGTAGAGATCCTCGCGAACATACATTTCTTCTTCGCGGTCACGGACTTGGTTGCGGTAGCGCGTAACTAAGAAGATTCCGCCAACGGCTGCCCACAAGGCTGCGAGCAAAGCGATCTTTAGCGCAGCCGTGGAACTGGCAATCAGCATCACAATGGAGGCGATAACAGCGAGCGCCACCAAGACAATTACTACAATCGAGCCATTGTCCAGGTTCAACTTCTTCCCGGCCGAAGAACCGGTTGAGTGATCATCGCGAAAATCGTCGTTAGAGTACGAATCGACATCGTGGCCAGCAAACTCATCAGATGAGCGATCAGAGCTGCCTGAGTCTTTAAAGCGTTCCGAGTCGATTGTCTTCTCTTCGTCGTTGGCGGTCATGTGTCTACTCTATCGCGTGTGCACCATCAGTTGGAGGTGGCACCTCACAGTGTCGCTCCAAGATTAACCCAGCAATTGCCATCGCCACGCCACCAAGAACGGAGCTTACGACCCCAGTTATATCGTCTTGAGCTGCGGCAATCTGCCCCGCCATGGGGACGACATACAGTGCGATACCAAGGTAGGCGGCACCGACGATGGTGCCTGTCCAGGCCGAAGCTTTTCCGACCACCATAAAGCGCGCGATGGTCATAGGATTCATCTGACTACGGTCTAGACCAATGCCATGGGCGTCCTCGCCTTTAGCTTGGTGTACCTTCCAGGCCAGGCCAGCGCATAGAATTGCCATGGCCCACAAGGTGATTGACACTGTGGTGGGAATGGCCATCATGGAGCCATAAAACCCACGGGTGAGAATAAACACCGCCAGGGTGATAAAGACAGCAACGCCTACAAGGACGGCAATTGATGTCTTTTTCACAGCTTCTCGATTCGACCCAATACTTTAATGCCGGCAATATCTTCCTGCGGGATATTGCCAATGATTCCGGCGACTGGTTTACCACCCAAGGTAGCGTGTACATCCGCTGCAAGCCATGGAATGAGAACAAAGCCACGCTCAGCGGCATGCGGGTGCGGCACAGTCAGCTCTTGCGTATCAGAGCTAAACCCTTCGATTTCTACGATATCGACATCGAGCGTGCGCGGTCCCCAGTGACGCTCCCGCACACGGTCGGCCGCCTTTTCTAAGGCCTGCCCGCGGTGCAGAAGCTCCAACGGGGTTTGGTCGACCTCGACGATGATGATCGCATTGTAAAACTCGTCTTGGTCAGTATCTCCCCACGGCGGAGTCGAGTACACCGATGACGATGCAACAATTTCATCCTGAAATTCAGCAAAGACTGACTTGAGGTGTTCCACGCGGTCTTGCATATTAGACCCGATTGATAATACTGCGCGCATGATTTATCGCCGTTCTGTCTTCCGGGAGCGGCGCGCCACTACGGATACGTCGCGGAAGGTGCGCTCAATCGGCGCATCCGGTTTGTGCACGGTAACTTCTACTGCAAATAGAATCGGATCACTTGCCATGATCCTGTCAGCGATTTCAATCGCAACCGTTTCAATCAAGTCACGCGCAGGACCTTCGACGATATCGGCTGCGATATCAGCCAAGTCGGCATAGCTGACGGTTTTTTCTAGATCGTCGGTAGCCGCGGCTTCCTTGAAATCCAGCCAACAGGTGAGATCCACGATGAACTTTTGACCTTGCTGCTTTTCGTGGTCAAAAACGCCGTGGTAGCCGAAGCATTCCAGGCCTTTTAATTCAATACGGTCAGCCATTTAGCTCTTTCCTCCTGAGACGTAATTTGCCCCTGCTGCCCATGCCGCAGCAACATCCACTGCGTCACGGGAGACGGGTACATCGTGAACGCGCACGGCCCATGCACCAAGCTGCGCTGATAATGCGGTCACCGCAGCAGTTGCAGGATCCGCGAGGTGCGGGCCGTGTTCTGCACCGCGGTCTTCGCGAATCGCAGATAAAAATCGCTTACGCGATGCACCCACCAAGATGGGATAGTCACCGGCAATAAATTCTGGCAATGATTTCAGCAGCGCCCAGTTATCCTGCGGGGTCTTGGCAAATCCCAAACCTGGATCCAAGGAAATAAGTTCTGGTCCCACGCCTGCTTTGAGGGCGTTATCCGTCAGCCGTGCCAAGGTTTCATGCACGTCTTTGACGACATCGCCATTGTGGTCAGCAGAACCTGCTGCATCACCAAAGCGCACGGTGCGCCAGTGCATCAAGCACACCGGCACCTGGGCCTGTGCCATGACTTTGTACATATTGTCATCAGCAAGCCCACCGGAGACATCGTTAAGCAGCACTGCGCCTGCCTCCACCGCAGCTTCGGCCACGCTAGCGCGCATCGTATCGACAGAGACCATGATGCCTTCTTGCGCCAACGCCTCCACGACGGGTGTCACGCGCTCCCGCTCAACATCTGCCTCCACGCGGGTGGCACCTGGACGAGTAGATTCGCCGCCGACATCAATCATGTCCGCGCCTTGTGCAACTAGCTCACGGCCATGTGCAATAGCTTTGTCGATATTTATCCACTTGCCGCCATCAGACATAGAATCTTCCGTGACATTGACAATGCCCATCACCAAGGTGCGCTTGCCTGCGGCATCGGGACAAATTTCTGAAACCTGCATGTTCAAAGCTTTCTTTGCGGTAGGGACACGTGCCAGAAAACCTCCGGCGTATAAGGGCTTAGCTGCGAATTAAGCTTAAGACTTCTGCACGTGATGCAGCATTCGACTTAAAACCACCGCGTACTGCCGAGGTCGTCGTAACAGAGCCTGGCTTCTTCACTCCACGCATGCCCATGCACAGGTGCTCGCACTCAATGACCACGATGACTGACTGCGCCTGCAGCGATTCCGTAAGAGCATCAGCAATCTGACGCGTCAGACGCTCTTGGACCTGCGGACGCTTGGCAAAACCATCGGCCAAGCGCGCCAGCTTCGAAAGACCGGTGACGTGACCGTCCTTGCCCGGGATATAACCAATGTGGGCAACGCCGTAAAACGGCACCAGGTGGTGTTCACAGGTGGAGTAAATAGGAATATCACGAACCAGAACTAGTTCCTGGTGATCTTCATCGAAGGTCTTGTGCAACACTTCGGTGGGATCGACGTGCAAACCGGCAAAGATTTCCGCATATGAGCGCGCAACTCGGGCGGGGGTTTCTAAAAGTCCCTCGCGGTCAGGGTCTTCACCAACTGCAATCAGCAGTTCGCGAATTGCTGCTTCAGCACGCTCCTGGTCAAAAGGCCCACGGGCTGGAATCAAGCTTTCACTCATAATGTCGGATTTCCTTGTGTTTAAAAACTTTTCTTGGTGCTTCCCACGCTAATGCTTGGGAAGCACACGGCTAAATTCCCCTAGTAATTATCTTCACCTGGGTGGCGGTCTTTGCCTTGCTCCGGTTGCTTCGCCTCTGGCTCGTTGGCCCCAGGCCGGTTAGCCTCAGGCTGTGGTGCATAAGGGTTACGGGAGGCATCGCGGTTGTTAAAACCTGGAGACTGCCAGCCCTCGTCATCGCTCATCGGCGGCTTATGGTGGCGGCCAATTGGAATCTCTGTGGTGTCATCTTCGCTTGGACGACGCTCAGATTTCTTCTCAGCTTCCGCAGGCTTGTCCTCTGCCTTCTGCTTCGGGGCTTCTGGTTTCGGGTCTTCAGACTTCGAGTCCTTCGGCTCAGACATAGCAAAGGAAGGCTTCGGGGCGGTTTCGGCGTGGTCCTTTGGTTCCGACATCGCAAACGATGGCTTCTGAGGTTTTGCTGGCTTAAAGCCTTCTTCGGTCCAGTCACCGGCGTGCTGGCCAAAGTTAAAGCCAATCTCTGGCTCATTGGCGGACTTTTCCTGCGAATCCTTGTCAGCATCGGATTCATTGCCGGAGTTTTCTGCAGCTTCTTCCAGCGCGAGGCGGCGCTCACGCGCCTGGCGGGATGCATCCAGCAAGGTAAAGCGGCGAGGTGGCTCTTCGCCACGTTCGATAGCAATCTCCACTGGGGTTTTCACTGGTTCGCGGCCTGCTTGGGCTGGGAAGCGCACGCTTTCACCAGGGAAGACCTCATGCGATTCGCGTGGCTCGATGCCATCGAAAAGTGCCTCCAGGTCAGGACGACGCAGGGTTTCCTTTTCCAGCAGGGCTTCTGCCAGGGAATCCAGGTAGTCACGGTGCTCGGCCAAAATGTCATAGGCCTGCTGGTGCGCAGAGTCCAGAAGATAGGAGATCTGGCCATCAATCTTCGCCGCAACAGCATCGGAGTATTCCAGCACTCCGCCGCCGCCCATGTACGACATTGGGTCGCCTTGTTCTTGACCGTATTTCACAGTGCCCAATTCCGGGCTAAAGCCGTATTCGGTAATCATGGCGCGAGCAATCTTGGTGGCTTGCTCAATATCAGAAGATGCACCTGTAGTTGGCGTCCCGAATACGAGCTCTTCGGCAGCGCGGCCGCCCATGGCGAAGATAAGACGCGCGAAAAGTTCATCGCGGGTGTACATGCCCTTGTCGTCTTCTTGCGCGGTCATGGCATGACCACCAGTGCGACCACGGGCCAAGATGGTCACCTTGTAGACGCGCTCAATATCCTTCAGTGCCCACGCAGACAGGGTATGTCCGCCCTCGTGGTAGGCAGTGATCTTCTTTTCTTGCTCAGAAATCACCTTGGATTGACGGCGTGGTCCACCCACGACGCGGTCGGTGGCTTCTTCCAGTGCGTCAGCGGTAATGACATTGCCGCCAATACGCGCGGTCAACAGCGCTGCCTCATTCAATACGTTTGCAAGGTCAGCACCGGACATACCGGCGGTACGCTTGGCCAGCTGAGTGACGTCAACGTCTTTCGCCAAAGGCTTGTTCTTTGAGTGCACGCGCAGAATCTGTTCACGGCCTGCCAAATCAGGCGGCGTGACAGGAATCTGGCGGTCGAAACGGCCTGGGCGCAACAGTGCAGGGTCCAAAATATCAGGACGGTTAGTAGCAGCGATGAGGATAACCCCTTCGCGGTCGCCGAAGCCGTCCATCTCTACCAGCAGCTGGTTGAGGGTTTGCTCGCGCTCATCATGTCCGCCACCCGTGCCGGAGCCACGCTGGCGACCAACCGCGTCGATCTCGTCGACGAAGATAATACAAGGGCTATTTTCCTTAGCCTGCTTAAACAGGTCACGCACGCGCGATGCACCAACACCGACGAACATTTCTACGAAGTCCGAGCCGGAGATGGAGTAGAAAGGAACGCCTGCCTCGCCCGCAACCGCGCGAGCCAGCAAAGTCTTACCTGTACCCGGAGGGCCATAGAGCAGCACGCCGCGTGGAATCTTTGCGCCGAGTTCGTGATAGCGCGTTGGGTCTTCAAGGAAGTCCTTGATTTCTTGCAGTTCATCGACTGCTTCATCAGCGCCGGCAACATCCTCAAAGGTGTTGGTCGGCATGTCTTTGGTCAGTTCCTTGGCCTTGGAACCGCCGATGCCGAACATTCCGCCGGCACCGGATTGCATGCGCGACATGAACCAGAACAGTACTGCGAACAGGATCAACATCGGCAGCAAGAACGAGAACATCGACATGAAGATCGAGTCTTGCGTGACGTTGGTCTGGTAATTTTCGGCACCAGAATTGCGCACGGAGTCAAAGATTTCTGGCGAGGTCCGCGCTGGATACTTCGCGATGACTTCTTCGACGCCTTCTTGCTCTTCGACCGTGATCGGTTCGCGCAAGGTCAAGCGAAGTTGTTGTTCGCGGTCGTCGATTTGAGCTTCCTCAACGTTTTGGTTGTTGAGCTGCTCAATAGCGATTGAGGTATCCACCCGCATGAAAGAGCGGGTGTCGTCAGAGAAGAAGGTGAAGATGTACAGCGCTACAAGTACTACTGCAGCGATGCCACCGTATTTAATCCAAGAAGAGTTTTTCATCAAGCGTTACAGTTTAGTGGTTGGAGTAAACGTCTGGGTGCAAAGTGCCAATGTATGGCAGGTCGCGGTAGCGCTCTGCATAATCCAGGCCGTAGCCGATGGCGAATTCATTAGGGATGTCAAAGCCCACGTCATAAAGGTCAATCTTGGCGGTGACTACTTCTGGCTTACGCAGCAAAGTAATAACTTCCAAAGACTTCGGGTGACGGCCCTTGAGGTTGCGCAGCAACCAGGACAGGGTCAGGCCGGAGTCGATGATGTCTTCCACGATGAGCACATCGCGGTTTTCAATCTCGCGGTCCAGGTCCTTCAAAATGCGCACGACGCCAGACGATGAGGTGGAGTTTCCGTAAGAGGAAACAGCCATGAATTCAATCTGGGAAGGGATAGACAGTGCTCGCGCAAAGTCGGTGAGGAAATAAACCGCGCCCTTGAGTACGCAGATGAGCAGCAGGTCCTCTTCTGTGTCTGCGTAGTCTTTGGAGACTTTGTCCGCGAGTTCCTGGATCCTTGCTTGGAGGTTCTCCTCGCTAATCAGGACTGATTCAACGTCGTTGCCATAACGGTGTGGTGGGACGTTAAAGTCTTTGGATTCTACTAGCGCAGTTTCATTGTGAGCCATGGTCGCCCTTTCTAATGAGCCGGTTTTAGGACCTTTAAGGTGGCTTAGGGTGCGTTAGAACGCAATAGTCTCAGTTTGCCACCATCTCGCACGACTTCCAACCTACTATCCGGGTTTTTCGCGTGCGCATCCCCCACGGCTACACCGCCTTGTCCGCTCCAGGCGCTGCATAAAGCGTCAATTGCTGCGAGCCCGGCGCGCGAAACGAAGATATCTTTGGCAACTAACCAGCGGGCAATTATTCGCTTTCTTACAGGTTGGGCAAGGGCGCTCAGGTTGTTGCAGTCCAGCTCTTCGCTCTTTTCGATGCTTTTTCCACCACCCTTCTCATACTCTGAAATCACGGTGGCAAAGAAATCCTCATCGGCGGCGATATCATCTCCTGCTGCGGCCAAAGGTGCGATGGCGTCTCCGCCGATGATCTCTGAGAGCATTGGCAGAATCTGCTTGCGCATGGCCACGCGACGAAAATCTTCGCGCTCATTGTGCGGATCCTGCCAAGCTTCCACTTCCAGTTCAGCACATGCGCCTTGGGTATTGGCCCGACGAATCTGTAGCAGCGGGCGCACAATACGCGCGCCTTCAATCTCGGTTTCATAAGACATGGTGTTGGCATGCCCGCGCAGCGCGCTCAAAAGCAGCGTCTCAGCTTGATCTTCAGCGGTGTGCGCCACCATCACAGCGGGGGGATTCGCTAAACGCTCATCCCCAGTGGACCGATCAGACCGCACGGCGTTTGAGGATTCCGAAAACGCCGCGTAGCGAACCCGGCGCGCTTCGGCTTCCATGCCATCGGCAGCATCAGGTGCAACGTGCACTGGAATCACTTGTGCCTCGGCACCCCAGCGTCGCGCCTGGGCGGCAGCGGTTTCTGCGACCTCACGTGATCCTTCCTGCAGTCCATGGTCGATGCACAGGGCAAGAACTCTCGTCTCTCTTTCACGGGTTTCAGCGCATAAGGCTGCACACAGCGCTAAAGAATCTGCGCCGCCGGATAGCCCGACGCACACGACCTCGGGGTATCCCAAGTCATCAAGGCTGCGCCGGACTGCGACGCGCACTTGCAGAAAGTGCGGGGATTTCCGGGGCCAAAAAGGTGCGCTATACACGTTCTTAGTACTCCCGCAGCACACTCGCCATGGCGTCTTGAGCCTGACGAGCACCTAAGATATCGCCATCATTAACTAAGAAGGTAAAGGCATACACGGTGCCGGATTCGCCCAAGGCGGTTCCACTTAGTGCTGATACGCCCGTCAAAGTGCCAGTCTTTGCGCGCACAAAGCCCTTGCCCGATAGGTCTGCGTAGCGGTCAGTCAAAGTGCCTTCACCGCCTGCCACGGGAAGATATCCCAGTACTTCTCGCAGCGGTTCATTCGCAGCAGCATCAGCAATGATGCGCGTAAGCAAGTCCGCGGTGATGCGGTTATCCTCCGACAGCCCCGAATTGTCCATAATCGTGATGCCCTCAGTATTGAAGGAAGCATCCGAAAGAGTCTTTAAGGTTGCTTTGGTAGCACCCTCAAAGCTCGGCTCAGCACCAGCGGCTCGAGCAAGCTCACGAGCGATAGCTTCAGCCATGACATTGTCAGAGTGCTTCATCATTTGTTCAGCACGAATACCAAACGGTTCGGATTCCACGGCAGCAATAGGTTCAGCCCCTTCGGGAACTTCGCCCGTGCCGACATTGGGGGCATCGATACGCTCAGCGAGCGCGCTGGCCACATCCACAGCTGGAGTGTGCGAGCGCGGCACATCACCTTCCGTATCGCCTAAACGACCGCCGTACAACATCGCTGGCTGCATAGGTGCAACGAAGCCGCCATCCACATTGCTCGGATCCCATCCGGGCGCCTGGTCATCGCCGGACCAGATGCTGGTGTCAATCAAGACCGTATCTATACCGTCTGCACCTTCACCGCTGGATTGAATCTCTTCGGCCAGCTCATCCATTTGCTCAGCAGTCATCCACACATCACCGGCGGCCTTAATAACCACCGTATTACTGCCCGGGGTGTGCAGGACTTCGGTTTTCAGCTTCTCGTTATCATCGATAAGCAATGCGGCAGCTGCCGCGGTTAAAACCTTGGTTGACGATGCCGGAATCAACGCCTCTTGTGAATCATGCTCCCACAGCACTTCCCCCGTTGAGGTGTTGATGACTTGTGCGCCCAAGGTCGGCAGCGCTGGACTTTGTGCCATCTCATCTAAACGCGCGGGCATATCCGCGGTATCCACCGCTTGTGGCTGTTGCGGCTGCACCAACTGACTTACCTCGGGCGACTGCGGAGCCTGGCCATGATCCAGCTCGCTGTACTCCTGATGCACAGCAACTCCCAGCGCCGCGGTCGAACCGACAGCTGCGGCGGTGATAATTGTTACTGCAATCCAGGCGACGTGTTTAGCTTTCATCGCCCTTTAGCCTAGCGCGCGGCAACTTACAGGGCGGCAAAAGGTAGACTATGGCAAGTACTGTCTCCTCCCACGGTAGAGCAACTACCACCACTGGTAGCCGCCGTCGGGAATTTACAACGTATACAAGGAAAGGACGCGTCAATCGTGAGCGTTGAAGTAACCATTGAAATCCCAAAGGGTTCGCGTAATAAGTACGAGATCGATCATGAAACCGGCAAGGTCTACCTGGACCGTTACCTGTTTACCCCAATGGCTTACCCAGCAGACTATGGCTTCATTGACCACACCTTGGGCGAAGACGGCGACCCACTAGACGCACTGGTTCTGCTGCCAGAGTCTGTCTTCCCAGGTGTAGTTGTGAAGGCTCGCATCCTCGGCGTCTTCAAGATGACCGATGAAGCTGGCGGAGACGACAAGTTGCTGTGCGTTGTCGACGACCCACGTTCCGAGCGCTACCAGGACATCGGCGATGTTGAGCAGCACATCAAGGATGAAATCGAGCACTTCTTCACCCGCTACAAGGACCTCGAGCCAAACAAGGAAGTAACCGGTTCCGGCTGGGGCGACAAGGCTGAAGCAGAAGAAATCCACAAGGAAGCCATCGAGCGCTTCGGTAACTAGTCGCAAACATCTACAAAGTAAGTACTTACTTTGCACCCGGGTAGCACGACCGCTTATTTAACGGTTGAATTGCTACCCGGGTCTTGCGATCTCTGGGCAAAACAAACGTAAGATGGTGGACATGTATGAAGTATCACCAAAAGATGTTCCCGCCAACGCACAGCTAATCGATGTCCGCGAGGACGACGAATACGCAATCGACCGCGCCCAGGGCGTCATCCACATTCCCATGGGAGATATCCCCGAGCGCTACAAGGAAATTGACCCGGACAAAGATATCTACGTCATCTGCAAAGCAGGTGGGCGTTCCATGCAGGTCTGTGGCTACCTCGAAAATGCTTTGGGTTGGGACAATGTCATCAACGTCGCCGGCGGCACCGATGCATGGCGCGATCAGGGCTTACCGATGGAAACGCCCAGCTAAGCACCTAAAATAATTAGTGGACAACCACAATCATTTAGACAACGAATGGTAGGGGCGCTACTATCGTCTTATGAGTTCCACTAATTCCCACGCAGTGCCGACTTCACTGCTGCAATCCCCATCTTTTCAATTAGAACGCTTGCGCCGCCGCACCCGCGATTGCGTCGACGCTGCCCTTGCTGCGCATAAGACCACCATCCGTGAGTTCTGGGTTCTAACCTGCTTGGTGGAAGAAGACGCTGCCTCCCAGTCGTTTCTTTCTGAAACGCTAGCTATCGATGCCTCCGATATGGTGCGTTTGATTGACGCACTGGAAAAGCGTGGCTGGGCCAAGCGTGAGCGCGACCCGAAAGACCGCCGCCGCCAGATTGTGGCCTCAACCAAGAAGGGCACGAAGGCCCAGGCAGAGCTCGCCGAGCTGGTGGTTGCTGCTGAGGATGAGGCTTTGAATGATTCCACATCGAAGCAGCTAAAGCATTTGCGTAAATTAGCGCAGGTCATTATTGATGCCGACTCAGAAGATGAGGGCCAATAAGAAATGAGCGACCCCCTGGCCACTATTCCGGACCAGTACCTCCTACAAGACAAAGCTCCCGCCCCTCGAACCCTCTGGGATGTAGTGCGCGCTTCTGCTGCGCAGTATCCCGAAGCCGCCGCCATCGATGACGGCGAAATTTTGACCTATGCCGAGCTCATCCAAGATGTGGAAGCCTGGGCAGCTGATTTACGCCAGCATGGAGTAATGCGCGGTGACCACATCGGCATCCGCATGAGCTCTGGCCAGCGCGATCTCTACCTAGCGATTTTGGCAACCCTTGCCGCAGGTGCTGCCTACGTGCCTGTCGATGCCGACGATCCCGATGAGCGTGCCGAGATGGTCTTCGGTGAAGCAGGGATCAACGGCATTTTCACCGACGAGGGCTTTCGCAAGCTCAATCCTTCCACCGGCGTTGACCAAGATGAACCGCATCTAGAAGATACCGCGTGGATCATTTTCACCTCCGGCTCCACGGGCAAGCCCAAAGGCGTTGCGGTTACTCACCGCTCCGCTGCTGCCTTTGTTGATGCCGAGGCAGCCTTATTTTTGCAGGATAATCCCCTCGGACCTGAAGACCGCGTGCTTGCGGGATTGTCTGTGGCTTTCGATGCCTCCTGTGAGGAAATGTGGCTGGCCTGGGGCCACGGAGCGTGCTTGGTTCCTGCCCCACGCGCTTTGGTGCGCTCGGGCATGGACCTTGGCCCGTGGCTGATTCGCCGGGACATCACGGTGGTCTCCACCGTCCCAACCTTGGCTGGCTTGTGGCCAGCAGAAGCTTTGGATAATGTCCGCCTGCTTATCGTCGGCGGCGAGGCGTGTTCTCAAGAACTCGTCAACCGCTTAGCTACCTCGGATCGGGAAATGTGGAACACCTACGGTCCGACCGAAGCAACGGTTGTCGCCTCAGCAGCCATGCTGCAACCAGACCACCCTGTATCCATTGGCCTGCCGCTTAATGGTTGGGACCTTGTTGTCATCGATAGTGAGGAAAACCCTGTTCGCCCTGGCGAAGTCGGCGAACTCGTCATCGGCGGCGTGGGTCTTGCCCGCTACCTCGATGCCGAAAAGGACGCGGAAAAATATGCACCGCTGCCTTCTGTCGGGTGGGAGCGTGCCTACCGCACCGGTGACCATGTGCGCTTGGAAGAAGATGGTCTGTACTTTGTCGGGCGTGTCGATGACCAGGTCAAAATCGGTGGCCGCCGCATTGAGCTCGGTGAGGTCGAAGCCAACGTCGCTGCCTTGCCGAACGTCTACAACTCCGCTGTCGCGGTCAACAAGACTGCCGCTGGGGAATCGGTGCTTGTCGGCTACGTATCTTTAGAAGCCCAAGATTTGGGCTTTGACCACCGAGCTGCCAAAGAGCGCCTGGCCGAGACCATGCCTGCTGCTCTGGTCCCGCGCATTTGCGTGATGGATGAGCTTCCGATTCGTACCTCCGGCAAGGTCGATAAGAAAGCCTTGCCGTGGCCACTACCTGGCGTGGGTATTGAAGCAGTCGGTCTAAGCGAGACCGAAGAGTGGCTCGCCCAGCTCTTCGTTGACGTTTTGGGCGTCTCCGTTGAAGACGAAGACGCCGATTTCTTCACCCTCGGCGGTACTTCACTAGCGGCCGCGACTTTAGTGGGTCGCATCCGTGAGCGCTTTCCTACCGTTGCGGTGCGTGATCTTTACGATCATCCACGCCTTGGCTCATTGGCAGAAATCATTGATGCCACAGCACCGTCGGCACAAAATGTGAAAAAGCGCCACGTAAAACCCGTCGGCGCCGGCACACGTTTGCTGCAGCTTTTATGGCAGCTGCCGACGATGACTTTGACTGCAACCAATTGGTTAGCCTGGCTGCTCTTCGGTTCTAATATTGCCGCTGCGCTCGGCGTGGATTTTGCCCCGCATACTTCCTGGCCGCTGGTTATCGTATTCCTCCTTGTCTTTGCATCCCCCTTGGGTCGCATTCCAATCGGAGCATTCGGCGCACGGTTACTTACCGCTGGGATTACGCCTGGCAATTACCCACGTGGCGGCTCCGTGCACATGCGTATCTGGGCGGCAGAACGCTGGAGCGATGCCTCGGGCGCCCGCGCTATTGCGGGTGCCACCTGGGTTTTAACCTATGCACGCCTATTAGGCGTAAAAGTTGGCAAATCCGTTGACTTGCACTCGCTTCCGCCCGTCACAGGGTTGTTGTCCTTAGGCGAGCACTGCGCAATCGAACCGGAAGTCGACTTAGCTGGCTACTGGCTTGACGGCGATATCTTGCGCGTCGGTGCCATTGAGGTTCGAGCCGGCGCGCGCATTGGTGCGCGCTCGCACTTGATGCCGGGCACAGTCATCGGCGAGGAAGCCCACATCGAAGCTGGCTCTACCGTCACTGGTGAGAAGAAAGTCAAAGCGCACGCACGCTGGTCGGGTTCTCCTGCCAAGAAAGTGGGCCGTTCCAAGCACCGCTTCCCGGACCACGCACCTGCCCGTCGCGCTTGGTGGGTACCTATTTACGGTGCAACCTCTATGCTGCTCGCGGCTCAGCCTTTGGTAGCGATTGCACTCGCAGCTTTTGTCATCATCTCTTTAGTTCAGCTCACCGATGGCAATGGGTTTGTCGGCGCGGTGCTCTTTGCCCCTGTCGGCGCGCTTGCTGCCTTTGCCTTTTACATGGTGCAGACCTGGCTCGGCGTGCGCATTTTATCGATTGGGCTGCAGCCGGGAGTCTTTCCGGTTCGTTCTGCGCGTGGTTGGAGAATTTGGGCCATCGAAAAGCTGATGGACGATGCCCGCACCTACCTCTTCCCACTCTATGCCGGTCAACTCACCCCGCTGTGGCTGCGTTCTTTGGGCGCGACAATTGGCAAGGATGTAGAAATTTCCACTGCCGTGATGGTTCCGAAATTCACCGAAGTTAAAGACGGCGCTTTCCTTGCCGATGACACGCTTATCGGCGGCTATGAACTTGGCGGCGGCTGGATGTCCTCCGGTCTTGCCAAAGTGGGCAAGCGTTCCTTTGTTGGCAACTCTGGCATTACGGCACCAGGACGCAAGCTGGCAAAGAACTCCCTGGTGGCGGTCCTGTCTTCGACACCGAAGAAGACTAAGTCAGGTGCGAACTGGTGGGGATCCCCACCAGAGCGTATGCGCCGTGTGGAAGCATCGGTTGGCGAAGGCGAGTCTTTGACCTACAACCCACCGCTGCGCGCAAAGGTCGCCCGCGGTGTGGTGGAAACTCTGCGACTTTTGGCTTCTGCTGCCTCTGCCATGCTGCTTGCCGCAGTGCTGAGCACTATGGTCGTTTTGCTCAATTCCGTTGGTCTTGGCCTGACCTGGCTGCTTTCTGGTCTGGTGCTTATTGCTGCTGGCATGATCGCCGTGACGGTAACAATCGTGGTCAAGTGGGTTTGCGTGGGTAAGCACAAGGCAGCAGACCACCCATTGTGGTCGGCATTCGTATGGCTTAATGAACTCCAAGATGCCTTTGTGGAAACCGTCGCCGCACCGTGGTTTTTCAACCACTCCATGGGTACTGCGGAACTTAATACTTCCCTGCGATTACTCGGCGTTAAGATCGGCCGCGGCGCCTGGATTGAGTCTTATTGGTTCCCCGAAACGGACCTGTGTCACATTGGTGCCGGTGCCACGGTGGGACCGGGCACGGTCGTGCAAACGCACCTTTTCCAGGACCGCGTGATGAGCTTGGACACCGTCACCGTTGATGACGGAGCTACCTTGGCCGCGCACTCGGTCGCACTGCCAGCAGCTCGTATTCATGCCGGCGCAACGGTTGCTCCTGGCTCTTTGGTAATGCGCGGGGACCAAGTTCCGGGTCACACCACCTGGCAAGGTAATCCGATTGAACCCGTGAATTAATCGGGTAGAGCTCGACAGTGTGGCGTTTTCGTTTCAGCAAAAATGTCGTTCACCCCCACGTGGCCTGCATATTTACCGGCTCAGATCGCGAACTTTCACAGATTCCTAGATTCCCCAGGGGCGCGCCTTTACAGTAATCCACATCACCTTCTGGTGGATGAGAGGAGCAGTATGGCGAAACAACTTCTGCCTTGCAAGGGCGTCACAGCTTTACCAAATCCCGTACCTATTACTGCCGGAGTGCTCGCAGCTCTCGGCAGCGGGCAAGGCCATGTACGCAAATCTTCAGTTGGAAAAGGATAAATCATGGATATCTCTGCAAAGACCGCACTAGTAACCGGTGGCGCTTCCGGGCTCGGGCTTGCCACCACAACCATGCTGGCACTTGCGGGCGCCCGTGTTGTGGTCATTGACCTGCCGAGCGCCGATCAAAGCCTTCTCAATGACATTGAAGGGGATGTTGTCTTCGCGCCTGCCGATGTCACCAGCGAGGACGACGTGCAGCGCGCTGTTGATATCGCGAATGAAAACCACGACCTGGCTATCGTAGTCAACTGTGCTGGCATGCTTAACGGATTTAAGACTGCGGGTTCTAAAGGCCCATTTCCCTTCGAAGATTTCACCAAGGTCGTCGACGTAAATCTGAATGGCACTTTTAATGTTATCCGCTTGAGTGCCCAAGCAATGCTGGATAATCCTGCCGATGGCGAAGAACGCGGCGTGATTGTTAACACGGCATCGGTCGCAGCATTCGACGGTCAAATGGGGCAAGCTGCTTACGCTGCCTCAAAGGCTGGCATTGCTGGATTGACTCTGCCTGTTGCGCGTGACCTTGCGCGTTCGCTCATTCGGGTTGTTGCCATCGCACCCGGCACTTTTGAAACGCCCATGGTGGCGACTATGTCCGACGAGGTTAAAGACTCTTTAGGCAAGCAAGTCCCGCACCCTGCACGTTTGGGAAAGCCCACTGAATACGCTCAGTTGGTGGAATCCATCATCCGCAATCCGATGCTCAACGGGGAAACCATTCGCCTAGACGGCGCCATCCGCATGGGAATGCGTTAGCACAAGTACGTCAAAGTTCTCCTTCCTGCCCACCAAATAAGTTCATAGTCAGACCTGCATACTTTTGGTAATTCGGCTCTCCATTTGGATGCCGTGCATTCGTCACAGACAATAGGACTGATGATTACTTCCAGATAAATTGCAGTCTGGGTGACGTGAGTGAGCGTAGAAGGGACAAATAGATGACCGGCAATCTTCACGATGGCCTCCCTAATAAAGAAGGCAACGTACCACCGCCTTCTGCCCCTCCGGCTCCCACCGCTGGCGTGCCTTCAGCTCCGTCTGCTCCCACCACTCCAACTACACCTGCCGCATCGGCCGTACCCGCCGCGCCAGCACCTCCAAGCAATACGGAACCTACTGTGCCCAGCGCACCGAGTGCGCCTCAAGCACCAGCTGCTCCGACACCGTCG
>DGYFI06203__coassemble_1453_pt1 | contig 17766 bp, 20 predicted proteins | sample DGYFI06203__metabat2_high_PE_036 | metagenome-assembled genome bin DGYFI06203 | reverse complement strand
GGTACCGCTTTAGGCAAAGGCCGCGGCGAGGTTTTATCACCGATGCTCACGCGTGGGGAGTACCACTGGTGCTTCATTGCTTCTGCACAGGGACTGTCAACGCCAGCCGTCTTTAAAAAACTTGATGAGATGAGGGAGGCATCGGCAAGCGCTGGCGATGGCTCTTTAACGCCGACCCTGGATGTTACTGACACGGCCCAAGCCCTAGTCTCCGGCGATGTGCACCGCCTGGCCAAGGTTTTAAAAAACGACCTGCAGCCAGCTGCTTTATCCCTGCGCCCCGACTTGCGCAAGACCATGGAAGTGGGAATGGAAGCCGGCGCATTAACCGGCATTGTCTCCGGATCGGGTCCGACGATTGCCTTTTTATGCGAAGACGCAGCCCAAGCCGAAGAAGTACGCAGCCAAGTCACCCTCGAAATTCCCAAGACGCGCGGCTACGTCGCAAGCTCACCAGCACCCGGGGTTCGGATCTACTAGGGGCAATGGGGCTAGAATTGATGACTAACTATGGCAAACCTCATCAATTTAGAAACAGTCACTAAATCCTTCGGTCTAAAGACCCTTCTGGATAATGTCTCCCTCGGCGTACAAACCGGCGACCGCATCGGCATCGTCGGTGTCAACGGCGGTGGTAAAACCACCTTGCTGGAAGTACTTACCGGCATTGAAGAACCTGACTCCGGACGAGTCTCCCATAACTCTGGCCTGCGCATGGCCGTGGTTACCCAGCGCTTTGACCTGGATGAATCCATCACCATTGCCGATGCCGTTATTAAGCCGCTGGGGCTTGAGACTTACGAATGGGCATCGAATGCCAAAGTCCGTGACGTGCTCGGCGGGCTAGGCATTGTCGAACTTGGCCTTGATACGGTCGTGGGGCAACTCTCTGGTGGGGAGCGTCGCCGCGTTAACCTCGCTGCGGCCTTGGTCCAAGATGTGGACCTAGTGGTCTTGGATGAGCCGACTAACCACCTGGATGTAGAAGGCGTGCAGTGGCTGGCCAGCCACCTGCTTGCCCGCAAAGTGGCCGTCATCGTGGTTACCCATGACCGCTGGTTCTTAGACACCATTGCTACCTTGACGTGGGAAGTCCACGACGGTCAAGTGGATTCTTATGACGGTGGCTATAACGACTGGACTTTCGCACGTGCTGAGCGCGCACGCCAAGCTGATGCGATGGAGCAGCGCCGGCAAAACCTTGCGCGTAAAGAGCTAGCCTGGCTGCGCCGTGGCGCACCTGCGCGTACGTCGAAGCCACGCTATCGCATTGAAGCGGCCGAAGCCTTAATCGCTGATGTTCCGGCCCCACGCGACACCGTGGAGCTGATGGCCTTTTCCAAACAGCGCCAAGGCCGTGTGGTCATTGAATTAGAAGATGCCACCATCACCACGCCTGATGGCCGCGAGTTAGTAGAAAACCTCACCTGGCGCCTGGCACCTGGCCAACGCATCGGTTTGGTTGGTGTGAATGGCTCCGGCAAGACCACCTTGCTACGTACCTTGGCGGGGGAGAACAAGCTTGCTGAAGGCCGCCGCATCGAAGGTCAAACCGTGCGCTTGGGATGGCTGCGTCAGGAATTAGACGACCTGGACCCAAACCGTCGCCTGCTGGATGCGATTGAAGACGTCGCGACCTATGTGCACATGGGCAAGAAAGAAATGTCGGCCTCACAGCTAGCTGAAAGGCTGGGCTTTAGCCCTAAGCGCCAGCGCACTCCGATTGGTGATCTCTCCGGTGGTGAGCGCCGCCGCCTGCAGCTGACCCGCGTGCTGATGGCGGAACCTAACGTGCTACTACTCGACGAGCCCACCAACGACCTCGATATCGACACCCTGCAGGAGCTAGAGTCCCTGCTTGATTCCTGGCCTGGCACACTCGTGGTTATCTCCCACGACCGCTATTTAATCGAGCGCATCGCCGATGACACCTATGCGCTTTTCGGCGACGGCAAATTAACCAACCTGCCCGGCGGCATTGAAGAGTATCTCAAGATTCGCGCGGAGCACGAAGCCGCCAATCCCACAGGCGCGCTCAACCTCGGTGACGTTGCAAATACCTCTGAGGCATCGCCTAGCGAGGCCTCCAGCGTGGATTCTGCCTCCACTGGTGCTGCAGGGGCGGCTGCGAGTTCTACCCCGGCAGCAGCTCCGCAGTCACGACTGTCTAATCAAGAACAGCGCGAGATCACCAAGAAGATGAATGCGCTTGAGCGCAAGATGGGCAAGCTGGACCCGCAAATTGCCAAGATTAACGCCGATATGGCCGCGGCAGCGCAGCAGATGGACACCGAAGCTCTCACGCGTCTAGATAGCGAACTCAAGGAGCTAGAAGCCGAACGCGAAAGCTTAGAGATGGAATGGATGGAGCTCGGCGAAACTCTCGAGTCCTAGGGGTTGCTCGCTATCGCTGCGCAACCCAGGGAAATTGCGCAACCCGCCGCGGCTGCGTGAGTTCTCAGACAAAAGCCGTGAGGCTGGGATGCGGCTGGCAATTTAATTACAATGCGATAAAGTTGCCGGAAATTCCATTCTCAGACTAGGCATGGGGTGGGGTAGATATGGCATGGTGGTGGCCATGAGCATTTCTCGACGTCTTACTGCAATTGCGCTCGCTGGCGCTTTGACCCTCGGCGGTACCACCGCCGCTAACGCCCAGGAAAACCCAGCTGAAAAGCTATCTTCCCAGGCGCAGAGCCAGATTGATTCGGCTGCAGCGAAGTTTATTTCCAGCTTGCCGCAAGAAGTTAAAGACACTGCCCACAAGCTTGGCATTAAGCTGCCATCGCTTGCTGGTGCAGCTGAGACCCTGCGTTATGAAACCGTTGCGCACTTGGAAGAAGCTGGCCACACCAAGAGCAACTCCGCGCAGTCCACTGCACAGAAGTGGGCAAATGAAGCCGCTGCTGGAAAGGTCTCCTTCGAAGACGGCGTCGGCCACGGCACCGCAAACAAAGACAAGGGCACCGGTGCTATCTTCAAGCTGACTGAGAAGGAAGCACGCGACCGCACCAACTGGTTGGACCGCAAGGGCAACCCACACAACGAGCCAACCGGCTTTGGTGTCGCTACCGCAACCGATGGCAAGTACGTCTACATTGCGGAATTCTTCCTGAACTAATAGACCCCGCATAAAAAGCGCCGGTCACCCTAACACCAAAAGGTGGGGTGACCGGCGCCATTGGGGCCAATTAGGCCTGTGACCGTACCTGTTCGCGCGGTAAAAGATACGTTGTCAACGATGCGTTTTCCAGCGATGTCAATGGATACACCAGTTACTTTAAGCATTGATTTATACACCCGCTCCCTTTTTCTTCATGCGACGCAAGAGGATGAAAAATGTTGGTCCACCGACAAGCACGGTGAAAATACCAATCGGTAAATCAGCTAAAGGAATGATCGTGCGGGAACCAATATCGGCCCCGGCGATTAGAAGTGCGCCGCCGAGTGCCGATGCAGGAATCAACACGGCATTTGATGGACCAGCAACGGCTCTGACGATGTGTGGAATGACCAGACCGAGAAAGCCGATGACACCGGCATAAGATACTGCCCGGCAGTCAGTAGGGTTGCCAGCACAATCGATAGAGTGCGCAGTCTTGATACATCAACGCCCACGCGCGTTGCGGCTTTATCACCTAAAGCGAGGAGATCCAGCTGCTTTACTAGTAGCCAGGCGCATAAGAGGCCAAAAGCGACGATGACACCAACGACACCAACGTGTTCCCACTTAGCGCCAGAGAGTGTACCCATCTGCCAGAAAATGACCTGTTCGCGGGAGGTAGTCGGCGCGAAGAAGTTGAAGAAGGAAATGACTGCGCCAGCGATCGCATCAACTGCAATGCCGACCAGGATGAGGTTAACTACCCGAACTTTGCCGCCCAAGCGCGATAGTTGGTAGACCAGCCAGGTAGTAAACATACCGGTGGCAAAAGCTGCGAATGAAAATCTGACAGAGGCAGATAAAGCGTTCGTTTCTATCTACCCCGATATCAACCCCGCAGAACCGCTGGGCTCCAGCATCGCTGAACGCATTGGGTTTGCGTGCGCTACAGCAGTCCTTGCTTTCGGGGGTGCCATGGGGGATCTCATTATCGCCGGCTCAGGCCTAGCTCTGGTGCTCTTTTCAGTCATCGGTGCGAGCATGAAAACTCCGCGCCGTGTGCGCAACGAAGCTCGCAGCCGTTTCCCGCAGCAAAAGTGGGCGGAATATTCGGTTAACCACACTGCCTGGATGCTGGGGTGCTGGATTGTCATCATCACGGTCGTGGCATTGGCATTGTTCTTAGTCCCTGACGGCCAGAAGGTCATCGGTGCTGCTGCAGCCGCCGTTATCGCCGCCGCACTCATTTGGGTCTGCCCCGGATTTGCGCCGCAGAAGCAGAAACAAAAGCGCAACAAAAAGGAAGAATCCGAGCAGGAAGCTGCGGAGGCACCAGCCTTGACTCCGCACAAACAGCTTGATGATGACACCCAGATTTTCGAAAGCGTTGTGCCCGAAAAGCGCTAAAGTTTGCTCGAAACTCTCCTCGGAATTCTCATGAGAATTCTTTCGGTATCATGGGCTCCATGATTTTCATTAACGTTAAATTCCATGTCAAGCCCGAATACGCTGACACTTTCCTCGATGAGATCAACTGGTACACCGAAGCCTGCAACGCTGAGCCTGGCTGCTTGGAATTCAAGTGGTACCGCGACCCAGAAGATTCCCAGCGCTTCCTGTTGGTTGAAGCCTACAAAGATGGCGAAGACGTAGCCCACGTACAAAGCGATCACTTCAAGCGCTCTTGCGAAGAGTTCCCTCAGTACCTGGTAGAAACCCCAGATATCATCAATTTCAAGATTGATGGCAAGACTGAGTGGGACAAGATGGCTGAGTTTAAGGTCGATTAATTTCGTCTAGTCCTACAAAAAGCCCGCTTCCGTAGAAGCGGGCTTTTTCATGCGCATCTTGCGGCCATGCGCGGTGTTTTAGCAGTGCGCGGTTAAAACTCGCGCTGGTTTGCGTGTACGCGTTGTGTGCTTTCCATCTTGTCGAACCACTCATTCAATACGGTAATCACGCCGTGGTCCAGGTTCGAAGGAGCGATGACATCAGCGACATCTTTAAGCTGCGGGTGGGCATTGTCCATGGCTACCGCGGTGCCGGCTTCTTGCAAAAGCTCGTAGTCATTGAGGTAATCACCAAAAGCAGCGGTTTCTGCAATATCAATGCCTAAGGTATCGGCCATATGATGCAGTGCCGCGCCCTTATTAGCGCCGGCCGGCATGACATCAAGCCATTCCTTACCGGAAACAGCCACGTTGTGGTCGGGGACAGCCTTAAATACTACGGGCGCAATGTGCTCTTCAGAGCCTGCTGAGCAGTAGATAGCGACTTTGATGATGTCGGAATCTTTGACCATCGCGCGCAGGTCTTTTACGGTTTCACGCGAGTAGTAGTATTTTTCCAGCTGCACAAAGGTATCGGGGTTAGCATCCTCAGATACATAACCGACAGTTGGCGTACATAGCACTACGTCATGGTCGACAGTGACGGCTTGGAGTGCATCTAGAATGCGCAAGACTGCATCATCGGGAAGCACGGAGACATGAATGATTTCTCCCTTGTGCGCGATAGCGGTGCCATTTTCTGCGATGAAAGATAGCTCCGGGCCAAATTGGTGCTGCAAAGTAGCTAGCTGGCGACCCGACGCTGGGGCGATGGTGACACCGAGTTCTTCTGCGCGCTTGAGCACAGGCCAGAAAGATTCGGGGATTTTACTCTCGCCGTCCAATAACGTCCCGTCCATGTCTAAAGCAATGAGCCGCGGGAAAACCATAAGAAAAACCTCGAAACTTGTGCAAAACTGGGGTGCATGACTAAATCCGTTGACTCAACAGCACCTGTACTTACCTCGGTTCGCCAGCGTACCGGAGTTATAGAATTAAACCGCCCTAAGGCCTTAAACTCGCTGAATCCGGAGATGATTGACATCATCGCCAAGGCGGTTAAGAACTGGGAAGATGATGATTCGATCGACCAGATCGTGTTGTACACCACCAACCCGAAGGCTTTCTGCGCAGGCGGGGATGTCCGTTTTGCGCGCGATAATATTTTAAGTGGCGATGCACAGCTTGTCGATGACTTCTTCGCTGCCGAATACACACTCAACGGCAAGCTTTCGACGTATAAGAAACCTCTCGTGTCCATCATCGATGGCGTAGTGATGGGCGGGGGACTTGGCATTTCCTTGCACGGCTCACACCGCGTGGTAACTGAGAATGCTTTTGCTTCCATGCCGGAGATGGCCATTGGTTACTTTACTGATGTAGGTGTCGCTCATGCCGCCCAACGCATGGTGGGCACGCGCGGGCAAGCTTCCCCGGCATTAGCAAAGTACTGGGCAATTACCGGATATCGTATGTATGCCGCAGACATGTTGTGGTCTGGTCTTGCAACCCACGCGGTCCAAGACGCAGAAGCCATCTTTAACGCAATCGTTGCCGAGGGAGTTGATGCTGCCCTGAAGCAGCATTCTTACATTCCAGACGGTGAGGCGCCGCTAGCTGGTGTGATCGATGAGATCGAATCCACCTTTAACCACGCCACCTGGCCAGAAATTCAAGAAGCCCTAAAGTCTGCTGACAAGGAGTTTGCGCAAGACACCGCTAAATATCTTGCGGCGGCATGTCCTACTTCTGTGGTCGCTTCCAACGAGCTTTTTGAATCCCATGCGCAAGAAGAAGACATCGTCAAGGCACTGCAACGCGAAGAATCCTTGGGGCGCTATATTCGCTCCCGCGGTGATTTCGCCGAAGGCGTGCGCGCAGTACTGGTAGATAAGACCAAAGACGCCGCCTTTAACCCAGAAGAAACGGCGGCTGTTGACCTCGATGCAATCCATGCAGCGCTGAAGGTCTAGGTACTGTTAAAGCATGGTATTTTCCCGCGAACCCGATACACCTACGCTTCAAAAACCACCGTGGAAATGGGTGTGGCTAACCCTTGCGACCGGTGTACTGGCGTTGCTGGCGGTGTATCTGAATTGGGAGAGCATTCCAGATCCTTTCCCAACGCACTGGAATGCGCGCGGGGAAGCAGATGCTTTTAGTGACAAGACTTGGGCCAACCTGTTTGGCATGTTCGGGCTCATCACAGGAATTCTCACTCTTGTTATCGCGGCATGTTTCGGACTGATATACCAGCACGCCAAGCATGCCAACGGCGAAGACTGGCAGGTCGCACGTAGCCGCGCAACTTGTAATTCCATGCTCACCCCGCTGGGCAAGTGGATGTTTGTCCTAAATGCAGTAGTCGTGGTCGATATTTATCTGTCAATAACGCAGATTTATTCTTCCGTGGGCTTGCTCATTGCGGCCATCATCATTGTTGTCGCGCTCTTGTTGTGGGATATGGCGCGGGTGCAAAAGTGGTTGGACAAACACTATCCAGACCCCAAAACCAGCGAGCACATGAAGTGGGGCATGTTCTACTACAACCCGAAAGACCCCAACATGATGGTGCACCGCGATCTCAACAGCACGTTTAACATGGCGCATCCAGGATCGTGGGTTGTGATGGGAGCGCTGTTAGGCATTCCCATAATCGTGGTCGCGGTCGCCATCATTTTGGTTAATTAACGTGTTCAGGTTGGGCGTCGTGTTGTACGCTAAGTTGCGTTTCGCGCGTCGTCTTTCGCATGTTGCGATACGCCTTTAGCGCGCGGTCGCGGTCAAGATGCGCAGGTAGGGAAGTATCAAGCACAGCTTGTTCTACCTCGGGGCTAAGCGGCGGAAGGTGCAACTCGGGGGCATCGATAAGCACAATGCCGGTGGTGTCGTCATTGAGCTTGGCGGTCACGAGGTTCCATTTATTTAGAATCGGCATGGCGGCTTGTACAAGTCCTAGCTCACGCGCAGTTGCGGCCGGCATGCTGTGACGCACTAAAGCAGGAATTAGCTTGTCGATGCCAAACTGTCGCACCGCTTTTACCGGCCCTTGCCCAGGCAAACGTTTTAGTTGCTCATCTGCCCAAGCCCACGTGAAAGTACCGTCGCGAACAGTTGCCACTACGAGGGCGTCTGCTTCTAGGCGCGATTTTTCATCGAGAAGCACGTGTGCGGATTCTAAATTGATGAGAACATTTTTACCGGCTGCCTGTGGAAAGTGCGCGGAGAAAAACATCGCGTGCTCTGCTGCAGCAAAGTAGGCATCGGCACTGATATCTTCTAAGCGCCAATCCACGTCATCGGGGCCGTTCGTGCCCGAGCTATCCGAAGTAGAGACGGAGGAAATCTTCTCGTCTAAAAACTCCACGGTGATTGCACCCGACGTAGCACCAGATATCCGCAGACCGTGGTCGACTTCTTCGATGTCGAGCTCGCGGGTGTGCGCGAAAGCGATCACCGCGCGGACTTCGTCGAGCTTATCGATGAATGGATCATTGATGCCCTTAATAAGGGCTTCTTCTGGCGCAAGAGTTTGCGGAAGCGGCACCGTAACAGTAGATTTCGCCAATGTTGCGGTGTTGAGATCGAGAGCGACTGCAGCTTTTAACCCATCCTCTTGATCCGCTAAGACGATGGGTTTTCCGCCCTCTAACGTGCGAGCGGCGCCGAGCAACATCTCTGTGGCAGGTGGAAAACCTTGTAGTTGTAAAAGCTCCGGTCCATTGGCGCGAAATTCAGCAGAACGCGAGGGCATCCAGTGCCAGTGGCCATCCTTTAATATCGCAACGCGCCTGCCGGTGATATCCACGGTATTGCGCTGGCCGTACAGCCTCATCTCCACGGAACCTTCAGCCTGGAAGTTGGATTCCATACCGCTAAAGCCGCCGACTAATTCTTCCAACTGCGTCCAACACACATCATATGCGGTGGATGAGAAAAATCCGTCGGCGGCAATATCGGCGAGAGTCTTCGGCTGCGTCAGATCCATGGCTTAGAGTTTAACTGCTTTTAGCCCACAGCCTTTTCATACGCGCGAACCAAAGCTTCGGTCGATTCACGCCACGAGAACTTTTCCGCTTCCTGCCGGGCCGCGGCACCCATCTGCGCGCGCCGGGTGGGATCTTGCAACAAGCTGATGAGGGCTTCGGCCCAATCTGCATCTGTGCCATCAGCATCAATGAGATATCCCGTTTTGCCATCATCGATGACAAAGGGGATACCGCCGGCATTGGTACCCACCACAGGTACGGCTGAAGCAAAAGACTCCAAGGCCACAAGCCCTAAGGTCTCAGTGACAGAGGGGAAGACAAAAACGTCACCGCTGGCAAAAGCTGCGGCTAGTTCCTCGCCGGATAAATAACCTGTAAACGTGGCAAAGCTCGGATCAAAGGAGTCTTGCAACTTCTGCAGGTTGGGACCGCCGCCAACGATTCCTAAACGCGTTCCCGGTACCTGCTTACGCACCAACTTCATGACATTATTGAGCCGTTCTAAGTCTTTTTCCTTAGAGATGCGGCCAATATAAGTCACCAGTGGTGAATCCGGGTGGTCATTGGTCAAGAGCTTGCGCGCCTGCGTGGTTGCTTTGGATGGGTGATATCCAACCGTGTCCACAGCCTTGGGCCATAAAGTTAGCCTTTCGATGCCCATCGCAGAAGCTTTTTCAATCATTGGATCCGAGGTGCACAAGTTCACTTGCGCCTGGTTGTGCAACCAGCGGATAGCGCCTGTGGCCATGCCTCTGGTCCAACCGATACCTAGCGCATCGACATAATCCGGAACATTGGTGTGATAGCTGCACACCAGCGGGTAAGCATCGCGCTTGGCTGCAAAAACGCCGAGAGCCGCAGACCAGATTGGATTGACCGCATGGATAACATCGGGGTCAAAGTCCCGCATCTGCTTCCAGAATTTCACCGGAGGCACGGCGAATTTGATCTCCGGGTACACCCAAAAAGACAAGGACGGCAGCTTATACACCGGAAAACCGGCGAAACTCTCCGGCGGGTTGCCGGGAGCGAAGATGGCAACTTCATGCCCCATCTCCGCGAGCTGCTCAATCGTCCGAATCAGGCGGGTAACCACGCCATCGATTTTGGGCAGGAAAACTTCCGTAACTATCGCAATTCGCACGAACTCTATGCGCTTTCGGACAGGCCTGCTTCTGCGCCCTGCAGCTGTGGCGTCGATTTTTGCTCCGGAACACCGGCTTGCTGCGCCTTGGTCCACAAGGACTGTGCTGGGATCTTCGAGCGATCCACGCGGTCGGCGTACTTGTGGGCAACGTCTTCGACTTCTTGCAGTAGACCTTCAGACAACGTGGTGGGCTGAAGACCAAGCTTTAAGAAGGTGTCATTGTGCACGTGCAGGTCATTTTCCGCAGATTCCTTACGTGGGTTAGGCACATAAGCAACCTCGGCATGAGAGATCTCGGCGATAAGCTCAGCCAAATCACGCACGCGGTGGGTCTCTGTCATCTGGTTGATGATCTTGACGCGATCACCCTTGGCAGGCGGGTTGTCCAAAGCGAGCTCAATGCAACGCACCATGTCCCGGATGTGGATAAACGCGCGCGTTTGACCACCCGTGCCATGCACGGTCAACGGATAGCCAATGCCCGCCTGGATGAGGAAGCGGTTTAACACCGTGCCATAGTCACCGTCGTAGTCGAAGCGGTTGATGAGACGCTCATCTTTGATGGTCTGCTCAGTGTGCGTGCCCCAGATGATTCCCTGGTGCAGGTCGGTAATCCGCAGTTCATCATTTTTGGCGTAGTAGGCAAAAAGATGCTGGTCCAACACCTTGGTCATGTGATAGATAGAACCAGGGTTGGAAGGGTAGAGGATTTCCTGTTCCACATGGCCACCTTCTGGCAGGTTGACCTGGACATCCAAGTAACCCTCGGGGATTTTCATGCCCGCGGTGCCATATCCATAAACGCCCATGGTGCCTAGGTGCGCGACGTGGATATCTTGGCCAGATTCCACGATTGCTGCCAAGAGATTGTGGGTGGCGTTGATGTTGTTATCCACCGTGTAGCGCTTATTGCGAGAGTTCTTCATCGAATACGGCGCGGCGCGCTGTTCTGCGAAATGCACGATGGCATCTGGGCGTTCGGTATTGATGAATTCTAATAAGCCGTCATAGTCTTGTGCGACATCAATATTGGCAAAGCCAATGGTCTCCCCAGAGACTTCTTGCCACGCCGCGATGCGGGTGTCGATATCAGCGATGGGGGTCAAAGAGTCTGCACCAAGTTCTTCATCAATCGCGCGTCGTGAAAGATTATCGATGATGATGACATCGTGTCCTTTATCAGACAGATACAACGAGGCAGGCCAGCCACAAAAGCCGTCGCCACCGAGAATCGCAACTTTCACTTTAAACTCCATTTAAATTCGCGAATAAGATTCAACACTTTCTACAAAGTGCCCTTCAAACGACCATACCCCCGATTTCAACAGTTTTCCTGTCGAAATCGGGGGTATATTGCTACTGCGAGCTATGTAATAGCCCGCAAAGTAGTGAATGTCTTGCGTATGAACTCTTCTTTGTCTTCCCGGCGTGCAAATTGATGGGGGGATGAAGATTTCAATCTTTTGAGCTCTTCTGCCGTCCACACGATTGCGGCGGCGCCGACTTGCAGATACAACCCGAGTTCCGCCGGGCTTAGCTTGGGATAAAGCTTGGCGAATGCTCCCAAGAATTTCTGCAGCACCGCGTGAATATCCTCGTGGTTAGGGATAAAGCGACTACGAGCATTCATATGCTCTTGGATTTGAAAGAGCGTCGCAATGGATCCGAACTCAGTGTCTTTATCCGTCAGTCCCTTTACCGCGATGTCTTCGAAAATCTCGGTAATGGTCATTCCTTGCGGATAGGATTCAACGACGGGCAAGAACTTATCGATGGAATCCAGGCAGAACTGAAACAGCGCCTCATCGATGCTGGGGAAGTAGTTATGGAAGGTTCGGACGGAGACACCTGATTCTTTGGCTACCAAAGAGATGGTCAGGCCTTCAAAGCCTTCGCGCAATAAGATTCGCGCGGCAGCTTCAGAAAGAGCACGACGCGTAGCGAGCTTCTTCGACTCCCTTAAACTAGCCATGCTCTTCACCTCTTCCTATTGTTTCTCTACTTGATATTAAACCTTGACGGTTTCGGATTCTGCTTTTTGCAGCTCTGCCTCATGCTCGGTAAGGGCTGTGCCTTCGATATCCATGTTCGGCAGAATCTTATCCAGCCACTTCGGCAGCCACCAAGCTTTATCGCCGAGTAGGAACATGGTTGCAGGGATGATCAGCATGCGGACGATGAATGCATCGAAGGCCACGCCTACCGCGAGGGCAAAGCCCATGGTGCGGATGAAGGGTTCATCGATAAGCATGAAGGCGGCGAACACCGAAATCATAATCAATGCTGCTGCGGTCACTACGCGGGCACCGTGCTTGAAACCATTGGAGGTTGCGTTGCCGGCGGTCTTGCCGTGCACGAAACCTTCGCGCATGCGGGTAACTAGGAAGACTTGGTAGTCCATCGCGAGACCGAAAGTCAGGCCGATCAACATGATGGGCAGGAAGGACAGCAGCGGCTGGGTATCAGTGATGATGCCGAACATGCCTTCCTGGAAGATGCCGACAGTCACGCCGAAAGCAGCAGCCATCGACAACGCGAAACCACCCGCGGCAATCAGCGGTACCCAGATGGAGCGGAAGACCAAGAGCAAAACAATGAACGCGAGAACCAAGACAATCGCGATGTATGGGACCAGAACGTCATTAAGTCGCTCGGAGATGTCATCGAAGATTGGCGTAATACCGGTGATGCCATAAGTACCACCGGTGTTGTCGGTGAATTCTGCCTGATGCGAACGCAGCGCTTCAAGAGTCTGCGTGGTTTCTTCATCAGTTGCACCCGTGGTTGGGGTGATCATGACCTGAGCTGCATCCATGTTGTCGGTCATGGCAACAACTTGTGCGTTGACCACGCCGTCGGTGGTCTGGAAATCAGTGAGGATTTCTTGGATGGCTGGCATGCGGTCTTGCTCTGCGACCTCGGCGACGTCGACGAAGGCCACCATTGGGGCATTGCGGCCAGGGCCGAAGGCTTCGTCAATCATGTCGTAGGACTCGCGCTGGCTGGTGCCTTCGGCAGCCATGCCGTCGGTAGGCATCGCCAAGCGCATCTGCGCAGCTGGAATAGCAGCGATACCTAAGATGAGGACACCGGCAATCAGGGAAACGACGGGGTGCTTGCGAATCTGGCGCACCCACTGCAAACCAACGGTAGGCTTTTCGTCTTCTGGGTCCGGAACCTTCGGTCCTGGTACGCGACCTGCGAAGATATTGTTGCCCAAAAGCCCCAGCAGGCCGGGGATGAAGGTCAGCGCCACGAGCACGGCGATGGCCACGGTCGCAGCTGCTGCGATAGCCATGGTGGACAGGAATGGAATTCCGATAATCGTCAGCGCTGCGAGCGCGATAACCACGGTGATACCAGCGAAGACGACGGAGGAACCAGCAGTACCGGTAGCCATGCCCATCGCATGCGCGCGGGTTTGCTTATCCATCTTCTTGAGCTCTGCCGCGAATTCCTTCGGGCTTAAGTCATTAAGGCCAGAGCTGGTAATGAGCTGGTTGCGGAAACGCGCGACGATAAACAGCGCGTAGTCAATGCCCACGGCCAGACCAATCATGGACGCCAGCATTGGGGTCATTTCAGCCACGGAGTCCGTGAACACAGTGGCGAGCTGCACGCCGAGCAGGCCAACGCCCACGCCGATAACAGCAGAAATCAGTGGCATGCCTGCTGCGACCATGGAACCAAAGGTAATGAGCAGGACGACGCCAGCGACGATGAGACCGATGATCTCCGCGGACATATCCAGGCCTTCACTCATGGTGGAGAAAGCATTACCGGAGTACTTCGCGGTGAAGTCACCTTCGTCAAAGTTGTTGACGAGCTCGGTGATAGCCTCACGGTCTTCGGCAGGGATGTCGGTAACACCCTCGGCGTCGAAGGTGACCGTGATGGTGCCGGTGCGCTCATCTTCTGACAGAGGAGACAGCGCCTGGATGTTGGCATCGATTTGCTCTTGCGGCATGCCCTGGGCGGCCATTTGCTCACCCATTTGCTGCTGCATGCCCATCGACGCCATTACAGGATTGACAATGGCGTCCTGGTCAGCCAAAACGCCGGTGTCCTTCAGCTCATCAACGAAAGCATCAACTTCTGCCATGACCTGTGGGTCTGTAAGCGTTTTACCTTCAGGGGCCTGGATGACAATGGTGCCTGATGGATCCGACATGTAGTCAGAGTCATCACCAAAACGCTCCGCCATCTCTTCTTGAGTTGTGGTGGAGTCCATCGGCGGCATAGCAAACGATGGGTTGGCCGGTTTGGCGAACTGCGTGGCCAGCCCGCCCATGGCAACTAGCAGGATGATCCAGAACGCGAGAAACGGCCATACTTTGGTGTATGACCAGCGTCCTAGTCGATATAAGACCTTCGACATAGTCCAGCTTTCTTTAGTTAGCTTCGAAACATTTCAAACATTGCACAGTGTATGCAAGTTTGCATGCCGAGTGCAATTAGCTGTGCGTAGCACACTTTCGCCGCTTATTGTGACGGAATTCTCCACTAGGTTCGGCGCAGCCAAGTGGTGCAATTGCATCGCTAAGCAAGTGTCTCGGTAGACTTGCCGTCATGCTTCATGCCGTTAGCTTCGCCCTGCTTGATTCCATCAATGCCTTACTGATCGGCGTTGTGGTTGCGCTGGGTGTCATGCTGCCGCGCGGTAAATATAAAACCGTCACCCCGCTGCTCATCGCCGGTGACTGGTTCGGAGTCTTTGTGCTTGCCGTGCTGTCGATGTTCATCTTTGACAGCCTGCGGCAGTACGTTTACGCTTTTCTTGATTCTCCGCTGTTGGGAATCCTGCTGATAATCCTTGGCCTTGCTGGCATCGTGATGTCGTGGCGCTCACGCCCTGGCGAATCCAACGCGTTGGTGGACAAGATTCTAAAACCACTGCAAACTCCTACACCATTGACTTTTCTCACCGGCTTTATCCTGGGTCTTGCCCAGTCAGTTACTTCCGGGCCCTTCTTCGCGGGCCTTTTGCACTTGGTAGCAGGCGGCTTTAATGCCTGGGTGCGCTATGGCGGATTGGTTATCTACGCCAGCCTGGCGTTATCTTTGCCTATTCTGGTGGCTATCTTCATCGGTTTTGTGCGCACCAATCCGCAATCGCCCGCGGGGCAGCTTTTTGCCCGCGCGCAGGAGAACAAGGACCAAGTTTCCAAAATCGGTGGTTACCTGGTCGGTATCGTGTTGGTTGTCATGGGCGTGCTTAATCTCTAATTAGCCAGAGTATTTAGCTAAAGCGCACGTCATCTAAGTTCAGCGCTTGGGAAATATCGGCTTGCTTTTTGGAGTAGTCCACGTATTTCGCGGCGTGTGGAATGAAAGCAGCAGATTCTTCCTTGCTTAGCTCCCGACGTACCTTCGCCGGAACGCCGGCAGCTAAACTGCCCGCTGGAATCTCTTGGCCTTCTAGGACCAAAGCGCCGCCAGCAATCAAAGAGCCCGCGCCTACCCGTGAGTGCGACAGTAACGCTGCGTGCATGCCGATAAGCGATCCGGCCTCGACATAAGCCCCATGTACCAAAGCCATGTGTCCGATGGTGACATCTTCTTCTAGGGTTGCCGGCGCATCGGCATCGCAGTGAAAGACCGAATTATCTTGAATATTGCTGCGCGCGCCAATGGTGATCTTGTTGGTATCTCCGCGCAGGACCACGTTGTAGAACACTGAGGCATCAGGGCCGATTTCGACATCCCCAATAATCGTGGCATTTGGAGCAATCCACGCACTGGCATGAATCCTTGGCACTTTACCTTCGAAGGGCAAAATCAATGGTGACATGGCGCGACTCCTTGTTATTTGGTGAGTGGTTATTGAATAACCGCGAATGCGATTTGCGGATTAATCTCATAATCGCCCGGGCTGCTGGTGAGTTTATCTGCCGTGGTGGAACTTAACGGCAAAATCCAGCCCTTCTTTGGATCTTTGACCGGCAGTACGTTGCGATCGGTGGGAACAAAAATCACCGTTGTAGTGTCTTTTGTCAGCGCGCCGGGCGTGGAAGACCGGGCAATCTCTAGGACCTTTTCAACGTCGGCAGCATGCAGCTCGACGATGACCATCGCTTCCGCGGTAAAGACCTCTAGATGCTTAACCGAATGGGTAGAAATATCACCAGAGACCTTGGTGAGCTTCGGGCCCGTATTGCCGGTGATTTTATCCCACAGATCTTTTATTCCCATACTGGATAAGGATAGTTATCCATCTGCGAAATTATGCCGCACGGTTGTGGTGCGCCGCGTCGTAGCATCGAAGTAGACAGAGAATCCAGACGCAAAAGTTGCTTCGATTGCTTCTTCGCGCCTTTTGGTCACCGCGACACTTAGAAAATCGAAAAAGCTATCAAAGCGCGGATACATCGCCATGTGTACCGCGCCATCGCGGCGGCCTAGCCCAAGAGCGATGGACACTTCCGCCACGCCAAAATTTTTAGCTTTGTAGACCGGGTCCGCGTCCAGGGCAAAAGCAAAGCCGGAGCGAACCATCTTCCCAGTCATCACATCAAAGATGGAGAAATTATCACGGGACATCTTCTCAGCGATGACTCGGGCAAGGTCAGTGGGGTTTATCGGGTCTTGCGGGGTGGGGAAAGCAGATGAAATTATATGATGCGCCATATACTTATTTGTAACACAGCTCACACTTGCTGGCTAGAGGGAGACATAAAAGCGGTAGACTCGGCGGGTATGACGTCCCAGCCGCAGCCTTTCGATGCCTCCTTAAACGACCTAGCTAGTGAAGGGATCAACGCTCATGACACGGCGCTGATTTTTGAGGGCGGCGGGATGCGCAATTCTTATACCGCGGCGTGTGTGAAGAAGCTGATCGATAACGGCGTGGAGTTTGGTTGGGTTGGCGGGGTATCCGCTGGCGCATCGCATGCGGTGAATTTCTTATCGCTTGACAGCTTTCGCGCGGTGGAAAGCTTCGTGGATTTTGCGAAGAACCCTAGCTTCGGCGGGTTGAGCTCCATGTTGCGTGGCACTGGTTATTTCAATGCTGAGTTCATCTATGAAAAGGCCGCGGATCAAGATCTGCCTTTTGATTTTGAAACCTTCTCCAGCAACCCCACGCCACTTAATCTCTCTGCCGTTAATGCTCTGACAGGGGAGACCGTCGTGTGGACGCGCGATGATATTAACCAGGTAGAAGACCTTTTGGTGCGCGTGCGGGCATCCTCCACGCTGCCGTTGATTATGCCGATGCGCCATATCGATGGCGTGCCCTTCGTGGATGGCGCGATGGGGGATTCCGGCGGCATTGTTATCGAAGAAGCCGAAAAGGCCGGCTTTGAGAAATTCCTCTTCGTCGGTACTAAACCGCGAGGATTCGTGCGCCCGGAGGTTAAACGTAAGGCCGGTGTGCGTGGATTCTTCCGCAAGTACCCTAGCGTTGCCGAAGCCATGATTTCGCGTCCGGCCAAATACAATGCCTCCAAGCAACGTCTGCTGGAGCTCGAGCAGGAAGGCCGCGCCCAGCTCTTCTTTCCCGAAGACATGCAGATTACTTCTACCGAGCGCAACGTGATGAAGCTGCGCGCCAATTACCAAGCCGGCAAGCAACAAATGTATTCCGAGTGGCCAGCCTGGAAAAAGTTTCTAGAAAGCAACTAGTACATCCACAATTAATAAAGCCACGCGTGCACAAGCAGGCGTGGCTTTACCGAGAGGTCTTAGTTGCGGGAAGTT
>DGYFI06203__coassemble_1179_pt1 | contig 26063 bp, 25 predicted proteins | sample DGYFI06203__metabat2_high_PE_036 | metagenome-assembled genome bin DGYFI06203 | reverse complement strand
GTGAGCGCGAAGGGGACGCGCGCCGCGAAGGGGATGCGGGAGGTGGAGCGATGGGGAATCGGGGTGCTGGAGGGAAGATAAAGGATAAGCCCCGCGGGATAAACCCGCGAGGCTTGCAGATAGTTCAATAAAAGCCGCGCAGTGGAAGGAAAGCGGCTGGGGAGGGGACTGGGGACTAATTGATTGTGATGTAAGCGCCTGCGCTGGAAGGGCGGGCGACGGTGTGGCCGATAACTGGATAACCAGGGACTTCGCCGACTACGAGCAGGCCGCCGGAGGTCTGGGCGTCGGCGAGGAAAACCAAGTCCTCCTCGGTAAGGGAGGAATTGGCGACGTTAAGGTGTTCGCGCACCCAGTCGAGGTTGCGGCGGGAGCCGCCGGGAACGAAGCCATCGGCAAGCGCTTGCTTGGATCCAGGAATTTCGGGCACGTCGGCGAAGTTGATTTCAGCGTTAACCCCGGAAGCGCGGCACATTTTGTACAGGTGACCAAGCAAACCAAACCCGGTGATATCAGTTGCGGCCTTGTGACCAGCGGCAACCGCAGCCTTGGACGCCTCGCGGTTGAGCGTGGTCATGGACTTAACGGCTTCAAGAGAGACTTCGCCGGTGGCTTTGTGCTTGTTGTTAAAAATGCCCACGCCGATGCCCTTGGTCAGCGTTAAAGGAAGGCCGGGGGCGGCGGCATCGTTACGCATGAGCTTGGCAGGATCCGCGATGCCGGTGACTGACATGCCGTAGATGGGCTCGGGAGCTGTAATGGAGTGCCCGCCGGTGACAGAAATGCCGGCTTCGTTGCAGACCTCCATGCCGCCGCGCAGGACTTCGCGCAGGATATCTAATCCGAGCAGGTCAACGGGCCAGCCCACGAGGTTGATGGCGGTGATGGGGTCGCCGCCCATGGCGTAGACATCGGAAAGCGCATTGGCGGCAGCCACCCGGCCCCAGTCATAAGGGTCGTTGAGCATTGGGGTGAAAAAGTCCGCGGTGGAAATCACGGCGGTATCCCCGTTAATGCGAATGGCGGAGGCATCGTCGCCGTCTTCTAATCCCACGATGACGTTGGGGTCATCATTGCCAATGAGCCCAGCAATGGCGGATTCAAGCTGACCTGCGGGAATCTTGCACGCGCAGCCGCCACCAGCCGCGAAAGAGGTAAGTTTTGGTGTCATATTCCCCAACCTACTACTTTGAATAGGTGGAGGCGTACGTGTCCTGGTGGGCGCCCCGGTCTTCAAAACCGGTGAGGCCAAGTAGCTTGGTCTGGCAGGTTCGATTCCTGTCCGTCTCCGCCACATGCGCAAAGGAGCTTTGATGACTGACCCGCGGCGTTTTATCCCTCGCGTTGATGAGATTTTGGCGTCGCAGGCGGTGAAAAATGCCCGCGCGCACTTGGCTGAGCATGTCATTCGCGCGCGCATAAACCAGGTGCTTGCGGCAGCGCGGGCCGGGGAGATAGCACCGCAAGCAGTCAAAGATGAGGTTGAAGCATCGCTTATCGATGCCACCCCGTACTCCCTTCATCCCGTCTTAAACGCCACGGGCGTAATCATTCATACCAATATCGGACGTGCACCGCTGCCGCCGGAAGCTGTCGATGCGCTGGTGGCGGCTGCCGGGTACACGGACGTGGAGCTGGACTTAGAGACGGGGCTGCGGTCGAAAAATCGCGGCCGCGCTGCGATTGAAGCTTTGCTGGCTGCGTGCCCAGGCGCCGAGGATGCGCTGGTGGTGAACAATGGGGCTGCGGCATTATTACTGGCCACGGCAGCGCTAGCGCCGGACAAGGAAGTCATCATCTCCCGCGGTGAGCTGATTGAAATCGGTGCGGGCTTTCGCCTGCCAGAGCTTATCGAATCCACCTCGGTACACTTGAAAGAAATTGGCGCGACCAACCGCACGCACCTGGCAGATTATGAGCATGCCGTGACGGAGAAGACCGGGGCGATATTGAAGGTGCATCCATCGAATTTCCGTATTGAGGGCTTTACTTCTTCGGTGGGAATCGAACCGCTGCGAAAGCTCGCGGATGACCGCGGAATCTCGTTGATTGTGGACTTAGGCTCAGGATTGTTGCGCCCTGATGCGACGGTGCCAGACGAACCGGACTTGCAAGCACAGCTGGCAGCGGGCGCGGATATCGTCATCGCGTCGGGCGATAAGCTGCTTGGCGGGCCGCAAGCCGGCATCATGCTCGGCACTCATGAGGCCATAGCGAAGGTGAAACAGCATCCGTTGGCAAGAGCGGTGCGCATCGATAAGCTGCGGCTCAACGCGTTGGAAGCAAGCGTTAATGCTCCTAGTAACACGGTAGAAGATGCTTTGCATCTGGACCCCGCGGAGCACTTGGCGCGCACCGAGGCACTTGCGCAGGCTGTGGGCGGCGAGGTTGTCGAACACCCAGGGCGTGTGGGCGGGGGAGGCGCGCCCGAGTATCCGCTGCCAGGTTATGCCGTGGCCCTGGATGAATCCTTGGCGCCGCTGCTTCGGGAGGGACGACCTGCTGTGTTGCCGCGCGTGCATAACGGCCAGTGTTTGATTGATATCCGCTGCATCCCGGCAAGCGATGATGAAAAGCTTGCTGCGGCAATTCTTCGGGCGCAGGAGCAAGCGGAATAGATGTACGTCATCGCCACTGCCGGGCATGTTGACCACGGCAAATCCACGCTAGTTAATGCACTGACCACGATGGACCCCGATCGCTGGGAAGAAGAAAAACAGCGCGGGCTCACCATTGATTTAGGCTTTGCGTGGACCACCCTAAAATCCGGGGCGGATGTCGCCTTCGTTGATGTGCCAGGCCACGAGCGTTTCATCGCCAATACGCTTGCAGGCCTAGGGCCCGCGCCAGCAGTCATGCTAGTTATTGCTGCTGATGAAGGCTGGAAAGAACAAACCTCAGAGCACCTCGAAGCCATTGACGCGCTCGGCATTGAGCGCGGCATTATCGTCCTCACACGCATGGACAACGGGCAGCGCATTAGCGAAGCCGACGTTCGCGATAAAGTCGCGGGCACGTCTTTGTCTGTAGCTCCCATCTTTGCGGTATCCGCGCGTACGGGTGAGGGGATGGAAGAGCTGCGAGGGGGCATCGATAAGCTGCTTCCCGCTGATGAAGTTCTGCAGCGAGCTTGTGCGATGCCAGCACGAATGTGGATTGACCGCGCTTTTTCTATTAAAGGTGCTGGCACCGTTGTCACAGGCACGTGGGCTGCGGGCAGCGTGAATATTGGCGATCGTCTTAAACTTGTGACCGCGAGTGGCGAGCACGATGTGACCGTGCGCGGGCTGCATAGCGAGAATTCTGCCGTGGATAAGGCCGAGCCGGTGATGCGTTTGGCGCTGAATCTGCGCGGGGTGGATGCTGATGCCATCTCGCGTGGCGATGTGCTGACCGAAGCTGAAAGTACCTGGTGGCAGCCGGAAGTCATCGATGTCCGGTGGCGCACGGGGCCAAAGCTAGATAGTGTGCCTAGGAAGCTAAATCTCCACGTTGGTACAGCATCGGTGCCTGTCCACGTGCGCGGATTGGATGCTGAGCACGCGCGGCTAACCCTGCAAGGACGCGCTTTCCCGCTGCGACTGGGTGACCGTCTGGCGCTGCGCGGGCCGGGCTTGGATGCCTTGGCTGGGGTTGAGGTAGTCGATATGGACCCGCCGCTGTTGAATCGCCGCGGGGCACCTGTGCGGCGTGCACAGGCGCTGCGTGACCAAAACCCGTTTGATGCTTCGGCCTATGTTGCGCGCAAGGAGGCCGTGATGAAAGAAACCTTGGCGGCGGCCGGTTTCGATGTGGCGAACAAGCCTGCATCGCTGGTGGAATTTCGCAGCTGGTGGGTCAATGCCCAAGCTATTGCCCGGTGGACGGCGCAGCTTCGCACGCTTTTCGATACCCACCTGACCGACCACCACTTATCCGACGGCCTGCCCCTGGCGACTGCGCTCTCCGCGCTTGCGTTGCCGGATGACAGCTTGGTTTCCGTTGCTGTCGCGGGCGCACGACTCAAGCGCGATGGTGCCATCATCCGTGACCCGCATGCAGCACCTCGCGATCTTGGACCTGCCGAGAAATCTGTTGCGATAGTAGAAGCGCAACTAGCCAAAGAACCATTTGTGGCGCCCGATGCCGGCACCCTAGATGAACTCGGGCTTGGGCCAATCGAGCTGGCCGCAGCAGAGCGCGCCGGGAGACTACTTCGTGTCGGTCCAATCGTGCTACTTCCTAGCGCCCCGCAGCAGGCTGCGGAAATCTTGGGTCAGCAGCCGGGGGAGTTCACGCTATCGCAAGCACGTCAGGCCCTTGGTACGACGCGGCGAGTTGCCGTGCCGCTTTTGGAATACATGGACGCACGCGGTCTGACCAGGCGCACCAGTGATAGTGCCCGTGTCCTGATGAAAACAACCTAGTTGTTTTCTTCACCTGTGTCGGTGTCTGTTTCTTCTTTGCGAAACAGTGCCTCGAAAGCTTCCGTCGCGGGCTGGTTATCAAATTTCGGCGTTTGGAAGAAGCGCTGCGATTTATTTTTGGTCGCGTGCGGAGGCTCCAAATACTCTGTCGGGTCAAAGCTCAGCAGCTCGTCTGCTAATTCCCCGGTTGTTGGAAGGGATGCCGGGAATACCGTGGCATCGGTGTCGGAATTGAGCTTTGGGACAGAGGCAACAAACAGCTGCTGCGGATCCGCAGGCAAGTCAACGGCGACAAGCCCTTGAGCAATATACGCGCGTGCTGCAAGCGGGGTCTGTGCAAGCAATTGCACGAGTAATTCATAATCTGCCGCGGGGCCTAACAGGCCAAAGACTGCGTCGTCGACGGTGATCACGATATCGTCACCAATGTGGTGAAATTCCACGAATACGCTGGCCGTTCCCAGCGCCTCAATTTGTGATTGCTGGACATCGGAAGTCATCGAAGTGTCCACTGCTGCAGGCACTCCACCTGCTAAAAGCACGGTGTTGTCAGGTTGGTCATTGCGCGCGATATGCCAGGGTGCCAGACCAAGATTAACGGCGACTTCATCCAAGTACACTTCGGCAGTCGTCGACGCCGTCATACCCGCTGCGCGCAGTCGGTCCAAGTCAGGAAAATCCGCTGCCTCCTGCGCATTAAGCCAGCCAAGGGTTCCAAACATACTGCGAATACGCCACCCGCCCGTGCGGTTATCAGCCTCCAGCGTGACGGGAACTTGGGTGGGAGCAGGCAGAGACAACGTTGTGGATAAGCACACAAAATCCAACACCGCGAGGTGTTCCACCCCAAGATGATTCGCAGGCAATGGATAGTCAGGCATGCCTTCGATATTAGGCTAGCCACAGTGCTACGCGTCAACGCCGCGACCGATACTATGACTTCTATGTACGAGACTTCCACCATATTGATTGCCTTCGGGCTGACATTATTGGCGGGGCTTTCCACCGCAATCGGTGGTGCCATCGCAGTCGGCAGAAGAAACCCCGGACCAGGATTTCTGGCGGCTTCTTTAGGCTTATCAGCCGGCGTGATGTTGTATGTCTCGTTTATGGAAATTCTTCCCGAAGGAACCTCGGAGCTGGCTGAGGCTTATGGCTCCGAGAAAATCGGGGCGTGGGCGGGTGCCGGCGCATTTTTCGCTGGAATTGCTATCATCGGCATCATCGATAGGCTCGTGCCAGAATCTATCAACCCGCACGAACCAGGCACCATCGCCCAAGCTGAGCGCAAAAACCGTTTGATGAAAACCGGCGTATTTACCGCGGGTGCGCTTGCGATCCACAACTTCCCCGAAGGCTTTGCCACCTTCCTCGCGGGGTTAGAAGACATGACCATTGCGATCCCCGTCGCAGTCGCGATTGCGATTCACAATATCCCCGAAGGCATCGCTGTGGCAGTGCCGTTGCGCGCAGCAACCATGTCCCGCTCGAAAGCCTTTTGGTGGGCTACAGCGTCCGGCTTTGCCGAGCCAATCGGGGCGCTTATCGGCTTTTTGATACTCATGCCGTTCATTGGACCAGCAGCGATGGGCATTTGCTTTGCGATGGTCGCTGGCATCATGGTCTACATCAGCCTCGACGAGCTACTCCCGTCAGCTGTAGAAACTGGCAAACACCACCACGCTATTTACGGCCTTATCGCCGGCATGGCAATCATGGCCATATCGTTGCTCCTCTTTATTTAAGCCGCCTGCTCCTTGCGGTCTGGGGTGAGCTTATCCACGCCCGCAATGACACCGACAATAATCGTGCCCACGAGCAGACCAAAGACCATCGAACCTGCCGTATCTGCGAGCCATGCCAAGATGCCTTCTGGCACTTGAGCTGTTAGACCGTGGATGATTTCTGCGGGGCCATCGACATGAAAATCCTCGAGACCCGCAACGATGATATGGCCACCGACCCACAACATCGCGGCTGTGCCGACTACCCCGATGATGTTGAGAACTACCGGCATGCCCTTGACCAATGCCGAGCCGAGAGGGGACTTGCCGTCGCGGCGACGGAGCATCGACAAGCCAATGTCATCCATCTTGACCAACAAACCCACCGCGCCATACACACCGACCGTAATGAACACGGCGACGACGATAAGGGCGCCGAGCCGCATCCAAAAAGTCTGATCCAACAATGAATTAAGTGAAATCACCATTATTTCTGCTGATAGAATCAGGTCAGTAGTAATGGCCGATTTCACTAGGCGGTCTTCGGCCTCTTTGCCTTTGACGACGGTGGGTTCTTTCTCGTGGTCATCGGAAGGCAGAAGCTTGTGGAAGATTTTATGCGCGCCTTCATAACAAAGATAGGCACCGCCGCACATCAAAATAGGCCCCAAGGCCCACGGCGCAAGCCACGATAGCAGCAGCGCAATCGGCAAAATGATGACCAGTTTATTAACTAAAGAACCCTTGGTGATGCGCCAAATCATGGGCAATTCGCGCTTCGGGTCAACGCCTTGGACATATTGTGGCGTAACAGCGGCGTCATCAATTACAACGCCAGCGGCTTTAACCGAGGTTTTGCCAGCCAAGGCCGCGACATCATCTGCCGAAGATGCTGCCGAGCGTGCGATGAGAGCAACGTCATCTAACAGTGCGAGAAGTCCGCCGGCCATGTAGTACCTCCAAAGGTAAGTTTAAAGTTGTGGAGGAATTCTATCGCGTGCAGCTCATCGGGGTCGTGCAACCGCACTAATTCTAGCGAGAAACTTTAGCCAGCAGGGGTGAGCTCGACATCGTCAGCCCAAGTCAACTCCATGCCAAGGGTCTGTAGCCACTTCATGGCATCGTCGCCGTAGCGCGTGATGCCTTCTACCGCCGCGAGGGTAGAGTCGATGGCTTTTTCTGCATCCTCAGCAGAAATCAAGCCCGCGGATGTTGCAGCCGAAAGCTCATCGATATCGCGGACATCAATGGGCTCACCAGTATTCGAAATTAAATCCACGTAAAGGTCGCGAGTAGTCCAGACTTCACCATTGCGGTCAATCTCCGCAATATCGATGTAAAAGTCCTGGCGCTCATCAATACCTTCGCGGAAGTGGAAGATATTCGCGCGCAGGCTCAACTTCGGCAAAAGCCACGATTCCAAGTATCCAAAGCGGGGATGGTTGGCGCCGCGAGCCATATATAAACCAAAATCCGTGACCTTATAAGAGTCCACTTCTCGCAGGTAGCCCTTGGGATCGACGTTGATGTGTTCAGTTGTATTAAAAGTTTCCTTTTTGACGGGATGAAGGTCTACGCTCACTTTATTTCACCTCGAAGATGGCCACGGTGGGCACGAAGTTGCAGGGTTTTTCTTGGGTGTTGACCGTGCCGGAGACCATCGCCACGATGGTTCCCTTTCCTGTGGATGCAGTGCCCGAAACCGTAGCGGGGCCATCTGGGTTGATGCCGTTATTGCGCAGGGGAGTTACACCAGTTTTCATGGTGTTAAGGTTCGCCCACTGCACGTTCATCCCGCCCTGCTTCTTCGCAGCAGGCGAAGTACCAAGTGCGGTGAATACAAACGCTGTTTGTCCAGAGCGCGCACCTGGAGCCGGAATCTTCGTTGGGCCAGGTACCGCGATGGCAGAACCTACGGAATCGCCTTGGCCGCCGATGCATTTACCGGAGACTGTTGGCCAGTAGAACTGTTTAAAGTTCGGCCCATCTTCGACCAGAGGCGCGCCGCCTTCGCCGGAGCCGCCGGCATAAAATGCCAAGGCCGACAAAATAGCGTTACGCATATCGCGTGGTACCCATGGTTGATTGGCGAATTCTCTGACCTGCGCCTGGGTTTGTGGGGTCGGACGGCCGAGATCGTCGAGCGGGCTGGCGATATTGCTCGAAACCGCTACTGGGGGCACCCCTTGAGAAGATCCTGCACCAGACTGTGCGATCGCCGGGGTAGCGATACCGAGCAGGGCAGCTGCTAGCGCTGCAGCGTAGGCCAAACGGCGGTTCTTGCTCACTGGGTTACATCCTTGGAGTAGTGAAGTAATTGAAGTTACATCGAGGTATATGTCAAAGCTCCGCACTGAGCCACCGATAGTCACATCGGCAACACTCGCAACTTTGACACCCCCTGTAACACTATTCACTTTTGGCACGCAGTCAACCCTTAAGGTCGACTGTTGTTTACTACTTCGCCCATCGAGACTATTTCGTTACAATTCGCCGCTGCTCATCCCCGCCGGCGCTTCCCTCGTGCTGCGCATCTTTTGCAGCGCTCCCCGACTAATCGCAGCAACCTCCTAAAACCCCTTCCCGGCCACCTCTCTAGCCCCCTCTCTCGGACTCCTGCTGGAGCGCCTTCTCTCCACTTGGCTCGCCCAGCGTCCCCTTCACGCTCACGGGGTGACATCGACAAGCGAGGCGTCGTGGTTCGGTGAGTGCGAAGGGGACATTGGGGACGGGGAAGAGGAAAGCGCTGGCACCGCGGTGGATGTGCGCTTCGCGCTCACGGAGATGGGCTGCCTGGGGAGGCCGGTGAATCTGGTGAGCGCGAAGGGGACGTGGGCGGGATTAAGGGATGGTGCAGGGTAGTAAAAGGGTGGCGAGCAGTGAAATAAGAATGGTGGGAGGGAAGGGGAGGACGGCGAGTGAGAGTCAGCGCATGAAAGGAGCGGGATGGGGGTGTGTTTCGAGGAATTTGCAGCGATCTGGCAGGATGTGGGTCACATGGGGGAGCGTAAATAGTGCATCGACAAGCAACTGCGAGTACTGTTTAGACGCTAGCTTTTTTATTTTCTGTGAGGAGATTCCTTTAGTGACCACCACTGAGTTCCGTAATGTAGCCATCGTCGCCCACGTTGACCACGGCAAAACCACCCTCGTCAACGGCATGCTGGAACAGTCCGGCGCATTCGGCGAACACGGCGACCACTCGGATCGCGTCATGGACTCCAACGACCAGGAGCGCGAGCGCGGCATTACCATTTTGGCCAAGAACACTGCGATTCACCGCAAGGGCCAGGGTAAAGACGGCGCTGACTTGATCATCAATGTTATTGACACCCCGGGTCACGCTGACTTCGGTGGCGAGGTCGAGCGCGGGCTGTCCATGGTTGATGGCGTCGTGCTGCTTGTCGATGCCTCGGAAGGCCCGCTTCCGCAAACCCGCTTCGTGCTGACCAAGGCACTTGAGGCAAAGCTTCCTGTGATTATTGCGGTTAACAAGACTGACCGCCCTGATGCCCGCATTGAAGAAGTTGTCTCTGACGCGCAGGACTTGTTGCTGGAGATTGCTGCAGGCTTGGAAGACGCTGAGGCGGCTGCGGCTGCTGAAGAGCTGCTTGACCTGCCTGTTCTCTACACTTCTGGCCGCGCAGGCATTGCGTCGACTGAAAACCCTGGCAATGCAAACGTCCCTGAGGGTGACTCTTTGCAGCCGCTTTTCGATGTAATCTACAACGTCTTGCCAGAACCTTCCGCCAACGTGGATGCGCCGCTGCAGGCACACGTTGCCAACCTGGACTCTTCTGACTTCCTCGGTCGTATTGCGCTTTTGCGTATCCACGCCGGCAAGATCAAGAAGGGCCAGCAGGTTGCTTGGATTCACTACGATGAAGAAGGCAATCAGCACACCAAGAATGTGAAGGTTGCGGAGCTTTTGCGCACCGTTGGTTTCCAACGTCAGCCCACCGAAGAGGCTATCGCAGGCGACATCGTTGCGATTTCCGGTATCTCCGACATCATGATCGGTGACACCATTGCTGATACTGAGCACCCAGTTCCACTGCCACGCATCAAGGTAGATGAGCCAGCGATTTCGATGACCATTGGTGTGAACACCTCGCCAATGGCTGGCCGCGGAGGTGGCGATAAGCTGACCGCGCGTATGGTCAAGGCTCGTTTGGATCAAGAGCTAATCGGTAACGTGTCGCTGCGCGTATTGCCAACTGAGCGCCCAGATACCTGGGAAGTTCAAGGCCGTGGCGAGATGGCTTTGTCGGTTCTGATTGAGTCCATGCGTCGTGAGGGCTTTGAGCTCACCGTGGGTAAGCCACAGGTTGTTACCCAGGTTATTGATGGCAAGGTACACGAGCCTTATGAGTCCGTCACCATTGACGTTCCAAGCGAATACCAGGGTGCTGTGACCCAGCTGATGGCAAACCGCAAGGGCCAGATGCAGTCCATGGACGTGCGCGAAGGCAACTGGGTACGTATGACTTTCCGTATCCCTGCCCGCGGTCTGATTGGTTTCCGCACCACCTTCATGACCGAGACCCACGGCTCCGGTATCTCCAACTCTTTGGCTGATGGACTGGACGTGTGGGCTGGTGAAATCAAGGCACGCCCAACCGGTTCTTTGGTTGCTGACCGCTCCGGTCAGATCACCGCGTATGCACTGATGCAGCTTGCTGACCGGGGCGACTTCTTCGTCGAACCAGGCGTTGAAGCATATGAAGGCATGGTCGTTGGCGCGAATAACCGCGACGAGGACATGGATATCAACATCACCAAGGAAAAGAAGCTCACCAACATGCGTGCAGCTTCTGCGGATGCGACCGTGACTTTGTCTAAGGCTCGTACCCTTTCTTTGGAAGAAGCTTTGGAATTCTGTGGCAACGATGAGTGCGTTGAGGTAGGGCCAAATGTTCTGCGCGTGCGCAAGCTGGAGCTGTCTGCTACCGATCGCCGTCGTGCAGCATCGAAGGCTAAGCAGCTTAACAAGTAAGTCTCATGCGTCGGGCAGGGTTGAAGCGTCTCACCGGCACGTCAGCGATTTTTTCCGCGGCGTTGCTGGTTAGTTGCATGGCAAATCCCGGCCCTGCCCCGACTGTTGATGAGCAAGAAGAGCTTGTCGATGCCTCCGCCGATGACGCGCCGTCCGCCGACAAAGAAGCGGACAAAGCCAGCGACGATGATGCTGAAGTTGCCGACGGCATAGAGGACGAAGAAGGCCCCGACCGCTCGTCGATGTCTGTGGGCATTGACCCATTTCAATTGGGTTTTAATCCGCACCTAGTTGCTGATGACACAGAGCTTGTCGACGCCCTCGCGGACCTCGTATTACCCTCAGCCTTTCACGGCAATATCATCGATTCTGATGTGCTGAATTCAGCGCGTGAAATTGATGCGCCGCCAGGGGTTGCGCAACGCGTGCGCTATTCCATTAAAGATGGCGCGCAGTGGTCTGATGGCACGCCCATTACGGGTGCGGATTTTGACTACCTGTTCAAAGAAATGGTCTCCACCCCCGGGGTGCGCGAAGTAGCACCTTATCGCGCTATTTCGGCATTAAATATTTCTGCTGGCGGGAGCATTGTGACCGTCGATTTTTCAACGCGCGTGGCGGATTGGCACCGGTTATTTACACACTTGCTGCCTTCGCACCTGTTGGAATCGGGACAATTCGACCGGGTTTTAGAGTCAGCTATTCCGGCTTCTGCGGGCAAGTTCAGCGTCGCGAGCATCGACCAGGCGCGCGGCTTAATCACACTAAACCGCAATGATCGCTTCTGGGGAAAGAACCCTGCGAAAATCGATGTGGTGCAATTGCGTGCGATTCGTTCGACATCGCAAGCTGCAAACCTGTTGCGCTCGGAGCAAGTAAGTTTCGTTGACATTGCCCCGACGCAAACATTAAAAGAGCAACTTAGCTTATTAGGGGACATCAGTACCAAAACTGCGAATCCTTCGCGCCAGCTGAGGTTGAGCCTTTCTACGCAGTCGCAAGTCTTGGAATCACCGCAACTGCGTCGCACGATGCTATCGCTGATTGATACGCGTCAGCTCGCGCGCTTAGCAACCGAGCGCGATGTTGATTTGCGCGTGCCCTATGGCGGTAACCCGCTTCTAGACTCCGCGAGCGAAGAAGAGATTGCGGTGCTAGCCGCTGCTACCAAAGATAATCCACTGCGCATTGCTGTAGACCCGACAGAACAGGCTGCCGGCATTGCCGCGATGACCTTGGTGGATATGCTGCGTATCGAAGGCATCGAGGCGCGCGTGGTGGAAAACCGCATGACCTCTATCGTGGAAGAATCACTGCCCGAAGGCGAGGTCGATGCAGTAATCTCTACCGCGGATACCTCTGTCACAGCCACAAATGTAGCGAGCTTTTTTACCTGTCACGCTGATGAGAAAACAGCCGCAGCTGCGGCATCAACCACGGCTGCCCCAACTTCAGCAGAACCAGCCCCAACCAAATCTGAATCACCTGCGTCTACACAGCAAAAATTATGGTCGGGTAATCTATCGCTGGCATGCGCGAACGATTTTGACGATCGCGCGCAGAGGATACTATCGGGTGAGATTAGTGCGCAACAAGGTCTGGAAATGATCCGGCAAGTTAACCGTGAGCAAGCGTTTTATCTCCCGTTAATTGATGAGACGCGTATTCGCGCCTTCGATGAAGACTATCTCGGTGGATCGTTATCCACTCTCGACGAAATTGATGGCAGGAGCTCCAAGTGAACCACAAGAATTTATCCCACGCAGCAGCCACTGAACTTGCGGGCAAGCGCGTTTTAGTTGTACACGCGCACCCAGATGATGAAGTGCTATTTACCGGCGGCATCATCGCAGAGCTGACTTCGGGTGGTGCTGAGGTTTTAATTCTGACGGCCACCTTGGGTGAAGAAGGTGAAGTAATTGGCGAACGCTATCAACATCTCGCTGGTAGCGATTTACTTGGCGGATTCCGTATTCGCGAGCTCCAAGATGCAGCATCTGCTATAGGCGCGCGCAGCGAGCACCTGATTGCACCCGGTTACCTCCGAGATTCCGGCATGGTCGGCTCTGCAGCCCACGCGCACCCGCGCGCTTTGGTGAATAACGTGGATGAGGCGGCAGGGGGCATCGAAAAGCATCTTGCGATCTTTTCACCCCACGCCGTAATTACCTATGGTCCAGATGGCGGCTATGGGCATCCTGACCATATTGCCGTGCACCAGGCGACCGAGCGCGCGTGCAAAGCTTTTGGGATAAGCAATATTTGGTGGACTATCTACCAGCGTGAGGCGATTTTTGCCGCACTGGAGACGGTCACGCCGGCTGATGGCTGGGAAAAGCCTTCGGCGGACTACCTGCTTAATTTCACCAACGCAGCTTATGATCTAAAGCTTTCGCTTTCCGATGCCTCTTATAACGCGAAAATCGCCGGGATTTCTGCCCACCCGACCCAAGTGTGGGTCGGAAATGGTGCAGTCAGCGAGACGAATCCTGAGCCGCGCTGGGCGGTGTGCTCTGACCCTGCTGTAGCGCCGGTGGCTTATGCCTTATCCAATAACCTGGTGATGCCGGTGATTCGTGCCGAGTACTTGCAGCGCAGCCGCGGAGAAAACAACCCCTGGCCATCCGATGTTGAGGCTGATGCCAACCGCGCCCACCGCGCGGAACAGGAGCCTTTAACCGGTGATGTGTGGAAGGTATTTTTCGATGAGCAGTAACTTTGTGCCCTTTGAATTCTCCCGTGCCGAAGCCGTCGGAGGCTTGGTGTGGCTAAGCGTTGGTGCGTTGCTATCGCTGGTTTTAGAAGTTGTGTACCTCGGTGCGTATCTCACCATGCCTAATGGCGTGCGTATCGCTTTCCCGCTCACCGTTGCTATCGCATGGTGGTTTAACAAAGTTTTGACCAAAACTGCGCGCCTGTGGAGTCCAAACGTATTCATTGCTGCCATCCCGTTGGCTGTGTGGGTCTTGGGATTTTTTGGCTTTTTAGTTATAGGTTCAACTACTGGCGATCAATGGTTGGGAAGTAATATTCGTACCGTTGCCTTGCTTTTTGCCGGAATAATCGGTGGTATTTGGCCATTTGTAGGGCCTAAGTGACATACTTATAATTGTCTGGATAGTGCCGGATTTCAGGAGAAAAATACCCCATGACATATACAATTGCTCAACCCTGCGTCGATGTCTTAGACCGGAGTTGTGTTGAAGAATGCCCAGTAGACTGCATCTATGAAGGCAAGCGTATGCTCTACATCCACCCTGATGAGTGCGTGGACTGTGGTGCATGTGAGCCAGCTTGCCCAGTAGAGGCTATCTTCTACGAAGACGACGTTCCAGACGAGTGGCTGGAATACAATGACGCTAATGCCGCGTTTTTTGATGATCTCGGCTCCCCTGGTGGTGCAGCGGCTGTAGGCCCACAGGACTTCGACGTGCCGATGATTGCTGCGCTGCCACCTCAAAATCAGGATTAGCTTGTAAACAAGGAGTTTGAACTAACTATGACACGGACCCCACTGGGCAGTGTATTACCGGATTTCCCGTGGAATTCCCTGGCGGAGGCCAAAGCTAAGGCGGCTAGTCACCCTGAGGGGATCGTGGATTTGTCCGTGGGAACCCCAGTGGATGAAGTTTCACCTTCTGTGCAGCTGGCTTTGTCTTCGGCAGCGTCGTTGTCTGGGTATCCGCAGACTATGGGTACCCCGGAATTGCGCGAGGCTATTTCGAGTGCGTTGGAGCGCCGCTACGAAATCGTCGGGCTAGGGGACAAGTCTGTACTGCCTGTCGTGGGCACTAAGGAGGCAATCGCATGGTTGCCAACCTTGTTGGGTTTGCGTGGGGAGACCGTAGTTATTCCATCAGTGGCTTATCCGACCTATGAAGTCGGTGCGAAGATCGCCGGCGCAGAGATTATCCGCGCTGATGATCCGGCTGATTTTCAGGATGCAGCACTGGTCTTTATCAACTCTCCGTCTAATCCCACCGGCAAGGTGTTAAGCGTCGACGAGCTGCGCGCGATTGTGGCGTGGGCACGTGAGAACAATGCCATTGTGGCCTCTGATGAGTGCTACATGGCTTTAGCTTGGGAAGACGATCACCCGCCAGTATCCATCTTGGACCCTCGGGTTACAGACGGAGATATGACTGGGTTGATTGCCATGCACTCTTTATCGAAGTCAGCGAATATGGCCTCATACCGTGCGGGCTTTTTCGCCGGTGACGCAGAGCTAATCGCCGAGCTTTTGGAAGTGCGCAAGCACGCCGGCCTTATGGTTCCAGGTCCCGTGCAGTCAGCGATGGTCGCAGCGCTTAACGATGACGCCACCGAAGCCCTTCAAGTCCACCGCTACGCGCTGCGTCGTGCAAAGCTTATGCGAGCGCTGAGCGATGTCGGCTTTGTCATCCAGCATTCCGAAGCCGGAATGTATTTGTGGGCAACCAGCGGTAATAACTGCCGCGACGATGTTGCGTGGTTAGCAGACTTGGGTATCTTGGTTGCTCCCGGCGATTTCTACGGAGAGGTGGGCGAGCGGTTTATTCGCGTTGGTCTCAATGGCACTGATGAGCGTATCGACGCCGCGTGCGCTCGCCTTACTGCCGCCGGTCAGCGCAACTAAAATTGGGCTCACAGCTATTTAGTACCGTGTGGAAAGCAATTCAGTAACCCAAGTGCGCTAAACTTTAATAACTTTCAGCGTTAAAAGGCGGCGAACGAGAAGTTTGCCGCCACACTCGTGCGTAGTTTTAGAAGAATTGTCCATACAGAAGGGTTACTCAAGAGCATGACGGTAGCTCGTTTTATATCTAATATGGGGCAATTTCTCAGGTTTGGCCTCGTGGGCGGATCTGGCACGGTTGTCAACCTGCTGGTGGTATTTCTATCCAAAAAGATCGCGATGTGGTCAGCTGGAATTACCGAGCATGATGGCTTTATCAACCTCTTTGGAACCCAATTCAATATCCGCTGGTACCACGTGTTTATGGCGATTGCGTTTTTGATCGCCAATACCTGGAACTATCAGCTTAACCGCATGTGGACTTTCAAAGAAGCCCAGCGTATCTCATGGTTGCGCGGTTTTTTTCCATTCTTACTGGCAGGACTTGGCGCCTTCTTGGTCAGCCAGGTCATCGCCACATTATTGATGAATGTGAACTCGCCGATTGCGTTGTCGCCCGAAATCTTCGACGACTCCACCGGCTTCCGCACCAAGTTCTACTGGGCATCAGCAATTTCAATTATCGTAGCTATGCCGATTAACTTCGTGATTAATAAGCTGTGGACCTTCCGCTCCCGCCCGAAAAGCCCTGTCTTCGTACAGGACGCAGCTCCTAGCTAAACGTGCTGCGCACGCATTCGTGCCAGTTGAACACCGGGTTGCCTTGTATGCCCACTTCATCGCGCCGTGGTCGACCTTGTCGAATCCACTGCGCGATTTCTTTTACCTTCGCTACCACCTGTTTTAAGTGATAATGCACGCAATCAGCGCTAAACCTTAAGACCACGCACCCAAGGCTTGCGCCATCATTGGATTTCCAGCGGTCTTTCACAAAGCTTTTGGCATCGCTGTGCACCTCATAGCCGTCGACTTCGATTAAAATCCCCAGCTTCTGCAGCCACAGATCGTAACGGTATCCCGCAAAAAGTACATTGTGTTGCACCTGAAATCCCACCCGACGCAGTTCCGTCGCGAGCTTCTTCTCTGCAACGCTATCCGCCCCGATGCAACAGCGCTTCAATACGCTGCGTAGTTGCATCGTCAAGCGCTTCATGCGCCCTACGTCGCGCTTTAGCTTGTCGATGCCGCTGCGACCCCTATAACACTGCTCCAACAGCCACTCCTGCTCGTAGGGGCTGCGTCTTGCGGCCCACAGCGGTTCAACCAGTTTGATGCCGTCTTTGAATTGCGTGGTCTGCCTGCGAGTATGCCGCACCGTGAAATTTTCGCCCCGAATGGTGCGCGGGCCTTCCAATTCCAGCGGGAATGTCAACGTATGCCCCAGGTGCAGCTGCGTCGCGGAGTGTCCGGCGAGCGCGACATCGGCAAGCGATTGCGTGAGCGCCCTAGCGACATTGCGCGCGCTAACCCTGCCGCTGATGTAGATTCCGCGATGCACGCGATGCAGCGTGCCGTCGTCGACCATGTGCGCTTGTTTGCGCCTGCCGATGCCCCTTTTCCGCAACTCCTGCGTAGTCCATATGCTTCCGCTCTGGGTATTCGTACCCTTGGTGTCCGTGACCTTGGTATTCATACACCTGACGCTATTGCTCGCACGCTACCGCAATCTAGGCCGACCTGCGGCTGCTGTGGATAACTCGCCCCTTCCTGCCACATTTATTGACGTGTCACCCAAAAGTTGTGGATAAATACCTCTGCCACCGCGCTCTCGCGCTTCCGTGCTTTACGCACCACGCGTATTTGCACACCGAACCCTTCGCGCTCACCCAGAGCAGGCCACTAGCCATGCGATGGCTTACTGTGAGCGCGAAAGGGATACCTGCTGCTGTCCGCCAGGAGGGCGAAGCTGCGGGGCCTACTGCCTGCCATGGGTAAGGCTGTTGAAAGTGTGGGCGCTGTGGGCATCGACAAGCCCTTGCGCCTGCACGCCTCGCGCTCACCAGCTGTGGCCAAGTCTCGAGAGCGCCTGCCGCTGTGAGCGGGAAGCGAGCATCGCGGGCGCCGACTCCGACGGTGGCCGGTTGAAAGCGCAACGCCGGCTGATGCCTTCGCTTGTCGATGCCGGCGTGCGCTTCGCGCTCACAGCGAAGCTGTTGATGTCGAGGAGCTGTTATATGGTGAGCGCGAAGGGGACAGGGGGCTGAGGACAGGCTGCTGATGCGAGCGCTGTGGACGGGGTGCTGATAAGGGTGGCGTTGAGATCGCAAAAGCGCCTTGCCGACAGATGTTTGGCAAGGCGCTAGACGCGCGTTTAATGGGCGCGTGAAATGAGCGGGTTAGTTCTTATGCAGTTCCTCGTTGAGGGCGACTGCTTCCGCCTTCCACTCGGTTGCTTCGATGGCACCAGTGACGGAGTTGCGGCGCAGCAGCATGCCGGATGCGCCGGAAAGCTTGGCTGCCTTCACGGAGGTGCCTTCGTCAACGCCAGCGACTTCAGCGACGCGGCCGAAGACGGAAACCTTAGAGCCAGAGGTGACGTAGAGGCCGGCTTCGACAACGCAGTCATCGCCAAGCGAAATGCCCACGCCGGAGTTTGCGCCGAGCAAGCAGCGCTCACCGATGGAAATGGTCTCCTTGCCGCCACCGGACAGGGTGCCCATGATGGATGCGCCACCGCCGACATCGGAGCCGTCGCCAACGACGACACCTGCGGAAATACGTCCTTCAACCATGGAAGCACCAAGGGTGCCGGCGTTGAAGTTTACGAATCCTTCGTGCATAACGGTGGTGCCTTCTGCCAAGTGTGCACCCAGGCGCACGCGGTCTGCGTCACCGATGCGAACGCCGGAAGGAACGACGTAGTCCACCATGCGTGGGAACTTGTCCACGGAGAACACCGTAACTGGGCCGCGGGATGCCAGGCGGCTGCGCACCATCTGGAAGTCTGCGACTGCACATGGACCGTAGTTGGTCCAGACAACGTTAGCCAAGTGGCCGAAGATGCCGTCCATGTTGAGTCCGTGGGGCTTGACCGCACGGTGGGAAAGAAGGTGCAGACGCAGGTAAGCGTCATATGCGTCGATTGGCGCAGCGTCGAGGTCCGCAATGGAAGTCTCAACTGCGACGCGAGCTACACCGCGCTCTTCGTCGGGGCCAACAAGGGCTGCAAATTGCTGTGGAGTCTCCTCCAAGCGTTCAGTGCCAGCAGCAGAAACAGGAGTATCCAGAGAAACTGCTGGAAACCAAACATCCAACACTGTTCCGTCGTGGGTGATCGTTGCCAAACCGCGGGCAGATGCAGAAGTCATTGAATATTCAAGCCTTAGAGGAGTCGGGGATAGATACCTTAGAAAGTATAGGTAACCCTATACTTTTGTGCGAGAATTGGGCATTAACAGTGACACAATCGTCAGTCCGCCGGCGATGACGGCAACGGCGACGAGCTGGCCGCGCGCCGAAGGGTCGAACAGCATGAGCAGGACGATGAGCAGCAGTCCGAGTATCACTGCATATGGAATCCACGGGAAACCTGGCACGCGAATTTCGGTGGACTCGAGGCTCGGCTTGAGCTTGATATAAGAGGTCACGATGAAGAACCAAATGACCAATAGGCAGCCGCCGACGGCGTTAAACAAGAAAGTCAAGAGTCCAGGAGGATTCCAGTACTGGAGGCCGACGGAAGCGAAAGCGAAGATCATCGACAAGATCACGGAATATAGCGGCGAGCCTGTCTTCGAGGTGTACTTAAATGCGCCTGGGGCATTGCCATCGCGGGCCATATCAAAGACCAAGCGTGAGGTTGCGTAAATCTGTGCGTTGAACGCTGAGAGCAGCGCAACCACGATGACTAGCTCCATGAAGGTCGCGGCATAAGGAATCTCTGCAACGCGCAAAACCTCAGTGAAAGGAGACTGCGCTGCAACGTCCGCGTCTTGAATCCTAGAAAATGGCAGCAGCAAGGTAATAACTGCAACTGCGCCCAGGTAGAAGACAATGATGCGGAAAATAATCGCGCGCACTGCTGTGGCGACATTGTGTGCTGGGTCTTCAGATTCAGCCGCAGCAATGGTGACTAGCTCGATACCGCCGAAAGCAAAGGCCACCGCCAGCAAACCGGCTGCCAAACCTGGCACGCCATTGGGCGCGAAGTTCTCAACGAAACTGCTGGTTTGGGTCTCAGCTGGGCCAAAGATGAGCCACGCGCCGAGTACCAAGAAAGCAACGATGACCGCGACTTTGATGATGGCGAACCAAAACTCGAATTCACCGAATCCGCGTACCGCCCCGAAATTGACCACGGCGAAAAATACCACGGCAACTAGTGCCGGGATCCACGGATCTACCCCGAACCAACCGCCAAGAATTGCGGCCGCACCAGTAATTTCGGCGCCCATCACCATAATCAGCATGAACCAGTACAACCAGCCCATCGTAAAGCGTGCCCAGTTGCCAAACGCTTGACCCGCATACGTGGAAAAGGAACCCAGAGAAGGGCGTGCAGAGGCCATCTCGCCGAGCATGTACATGATTAAAGTAACCAGGACACCGGCAACCAGGTACGCAATCAAAATGGAGGTACCGGCAATTTGGATGCCCACGCCAACGCCGAGGAATAGTCCGGCGCCGATGGCTGAGCCAAGCCCCATCATCGTCAAGTGTCTGGTTTTTAACTTATTTGACTCTGAATTACTCATCGCCCACTTTTCTTTCATCCTGGTATTGGCCGTTAGAAATGTTACACGCCTCATCTGCCCTGATCAGCAGCGGGTTTCACGCTACGATGGCGGATTGTGACTATTTTCCATCTTGATCTGACCCAGGACCCCATCGAGCTGACGAAGGCGCTGGTTGATATCCCTAGCCCTTCGCATCATGAAAAGGCTATTGCCGATGCCATCGAGCAGGCCTTGAAACCGTTGGTTGATTCCGCCGATGTGGAGCTTGCGCGCTTTGGAAACACCGTGTGCGCGCGTACCAATCGCGGCTTGGGTTCCCGCGTTGTTTTAGCTGGCCACGTGGATACCGTGCCAATTGCGGACAACGTCCCGCACCACATGGAAGACAACATTATGTTTGGCTGTGGCACGGTGGATATGAAGTCCGGGTTGGCGGTCTACCTGCATACCTTTGCCCAGCTGGCAGCGAATAAAGACCTTAGCCACGACTTGACGCTGATTGCCTATGAGGGCGAAGAGGTTGCGACGGAGTTCAACGGCTTGGGGCATTTGCAGCGGGATAATCCTCAGTGGTTGCAGGGGGATTTGGCATTGCTGGGAGAGCCGTCGGGCGCGATGATTGAGGCAGGTTGTCAGGGCACTATTCGCCTGCGAGTAACAGCGCATGGCACCCGCGCGCACTCGGCGCGGGCTTGGCTGGGTTCGAATGCAGTGCACACCCTAACGCCGGTTATGGCCAAGATTGCAGATTACTCACCGCGTGATGTCACCATTGATGGGTGCACTTACCGCGAGGGACTCAACATCGTGCACCTTGAAGCTGGGGTGGCCACCAATACTTTGCCGGATCACGCGTGGATGTTCGTGAATTTCCGTTTCGCGCCGGACCGCAGCTCCGAAGAGGCGATGGAGCACTTGCTCGATGTCTTAGGCTTGGCAAAAGAGCAAGAGATGCCTGCCGATGCCACCTTGGATTCACCTGGTATCAGCTTTGAGGTTGATGACGTCGCAGGTGCAGCGCTTCCGGGATTGGGGCAGCCGTCTGCCGCAGCGCTTATCGATGCAGTCGGTGGCAACGTTCGTGCCAAGTACGGCTGGACGGATGTGGCGCGCTTTTCTGAAATGGGCACGCCAGCGGTCAACTTTGGTCCCGGTGACCCCGGATTTGCGCATAAGCGCGACGAGCAATGTCCGGTGGAACAGATAACGTCAGTGGCACAAGCACTTCACACATATCTCACGGCGTAGAAAACCTTTAGTAGAAAGAAAAACAATGGCCCCTTTGCGTAGTAATAAAGACGGTAAACCGCGGGTTCCGCGCACCACAGAAAGCGCGGAAACCAATCGCATGCTGCGTGGTCCCATGCTGTTGCGTACCGACGGTAATCAAACCTCTACCTACGATCAGCGCTTGTTGGAATCTGGGGCAGACCACGCGTGGAAGCATGCGGATCCGTGGCGTGTGTTGCGTATCCAGGGTGAATTTGTCGCGGGATTTGATGCACTGAGCGACTTGCCCAAAGCCGTGACCGTATACGGTTCGGCGCGCACGAAGGAAGATGCGCCGGAGTATGCACAGGGCATCGACTTGGGCGCAAAGCTAGTCGAGCACGATTATGCCGTGGTGACCGGCGGTGGCCCAGGAATTATGGAGGCTGCCAACCGGGGCGCTTATGAAGCTGGCGGGCTTTCCGTGGGCTTGGGCATTGAACTACCCTTTGAGCAGGGCCTTAACAAGTATGTCGACCTTGGCATTAATTTCCGGTACTTCTTTGCGCGCAAGACCATGTTTTTGAAGTACTCGCAGGCTTTTGTCTGTCTGCCAGGTGGCATGGGTACGATGGACGAGCTTTTTGAAATGCTCTGCATGGTGCAAACCGGCAAGGTAACCAACTACCCAATCGTACTGATCGGTACCGAATACTGGTCGGGTCTGGTTGAGTGGATGGCAAATACCTTGGTGGCTGAAGGATATATCAACCCCCAGGATATGGACCTTTTCTTGCTTACTGATTCGGTTGATGAAGCCGTGGAGCACATCGTTGCTGCGCACAAGGAGATGACCGATGAGCGAGTCAGCCGACTCAACCACGACGCTTAAACCTTTAGCCCAGGTGATGGCGATTGTAAATCGCACACCTGACTCCTTTTATGACAAAGGAGCGACCTGGGGGATGGCTAGCGCTTTGGCGCGCTGTGAAGAAGTCGTCGCTCAGGGCGCAAGCATCGTCGATATCGGCGGAGTGAAGGCTGGTCCCGGTGAGGCAGTCGATGCTGCTGCTGAAATCGATCGCGTAGTGCCGCTTATCGCAGAAATTGCTGCGCGGTACCCGGAGGTAATTATCAGTGTTGATACCTGGCGTGCATCGGTAGCTAAGCAAGCTATTGCTGCCGGCGCGCGGCTCATCAACGACACGTGGGCAGGTTGGGACCCGCAACTTATTGAAGTCGCAGGTGCTCACGGGGTGGGCTACGTGTGCTCCCATACCGGTGGGGTTACGCCGCGCACTCGGCCGCACCGCGTGCATTTCGACGACGTTGTCGCTGACGTGATTGCCGAGACCACGGCTTTGGCTGAGCGCGCCGTTGCGCTTGGCTGCCCACCCGAGCTGACCTTTATCGATCCCACACACGACTTTGGCAAGAATACTTTCCATGGCCTGGAACTTCTGCGCCGCATCGATGAGCTAGTAGCTACCGGCTGGCCGGTGCTCATGGCGTTGTCTAATAAAGACTTCGTCGGTGAAACCTTAGGCAGGGAAGTCGGCGACCGGGTGGCGGGAACCTTGGCGGCTACGGCCTGGGCTGCATCGAAAGGCGTGGCGGCATTTCGCGTCCATGAAGTAAAAGAGACTGTCGATGCCATCCGCATGACTGCTGCTATTCAGGGAATTGCTGCACCTTTGGCTACCACAAGGGGACTGGCATGAGTGTTTCTGTAGTTATTCCGGCGTTGAACGAGGAACCAACTATCGCTCGTGTGGTGCAAGCTTGTCTGGCTGATGACCCTTTGGAAGTCCTAGTCATCGATGCTGATTCTTCCGATGCCACCGCTGCTGTAGCAATCGCAGCTGGCGCGCGGGTGATTAACTGGCGCGAGGTTTTGCCGCATGTGCCAGTGCGCGTGGGTAAAGGCGAATCCATGTGGCGCGGCGTGGAGGCGGCGCGTGGCGACATCGTGGTCTTTGTCGACGCTGATCTGGAATCAGCTGCACCTGGCCTGGTCTCAGCACTTGCTGCGCCTTTTGCCGACCCGTCAATTCACCTGGTGAAGCCTGTCTATAGCCGCACCTTCGGCAACCAGCCCACTGGAGGCGGCCGCGTTACGGAATTGACCGCCAAGCCTTTGCTGGGCATGTTTTTCCCAGACCTTTCTCATATCGCGCAGCCACTCGGCGGAGAATATGCCATTCGGCGCTCCGTCGCGCGCGAACTGCCATTTGTCGATGGCTATGGCGTAGAAGCCGGGCTGATGATTGATGTGGCACACTTTTTCGGCGCCGATGCAATCGCACAGGTTAAATTGCCGCCGCGCGTGCACCGCAACCGTCCTCTGTCCCAGCTCGCTCCGATGGCCAAAGTGGTCGCAGAGACCATCCTGGACCGTGCACACTTGTACGGGACTTCTGCGCAGGCCACTCGGAGTGCCTTAAGTCAACGTCCTGCCCTTGAACAGCTAGAGTCCCGGGAGATAATCTCATGAATATAGTGCTAACGATTATCATCGTGGCGGCTTTGATCGCACTCTTTGCCATCGTGGCAACGTGGGTGCTGTCGCACTTTGTTGGCAAAGGCCCCGTTATGGCGGATTTACCTGCCGACGAAAAACAGGCCACGCTGCAAGGCAACCGCGCCTTCGCTTTGCATGGTGAGTATGAAAAAGTCGGATTTAGCACCGTGAAATTCGGCTATTCACCTGCGCAGGTCGATGATCTTTTAGATGTTCTCACCCACGAATTACAGCGAACCAAAGAAGAATTAGCGGCGCAAAAGCGCAGCCTAAGTACCGACGAAGCTTCGGAATCTGAGTAGTTCCTTTCCCGCGATAAACCTGTGGCCTGCGTAAATGATGCTTGGTGAGCCCACTGCGCAGGTGCTGTGTGCGAAAAAAGATTATAATGGGTGTGAAGCACTGAGTTTTTCCTCACAGCTATACCAAAGGTGAAGTAATTTCCTTTCGGCGCAGCGTGGAGAAGCAGTGGATTTTTAATTTTTTAAGGGAGCAGAATTCACATGGCAGCAATGAAGCCTCGCACTACTGGTGGACCAATGGAAGCTGTAATCGAATCGCGCAAAATCGTCATGCGTATTCCCTCTGACGGTGGCGGTCGAATCGTTGTGGAGATGACTAAAGAAGAAGCCGCTGAGCTCGGTGAGCTTCTGACTGAAGTCGCACAATAGCCCACCGCAGTATCGGTTTAAAGATGAGATGATCTAATCTAGGTTTATGCTTTCGCACATTATTGATGTTCTGGCGGATCCTGCCGATGGAAGCGCGCTTTCAGGCGCGGATGACTTTACCCGGTTGGTATCTGAATCCGGTCACTCTTATGATGTCGCCAAGCAGGGGTATGTCACCCTTGCATCCGGCGCAGGTCTTAAACATAAAGGCGACGACGCCGATATGGTCACTGCCCGCGAAACATATCTTTCTAAAGGCCACTTCGCGCCATTTGTGGAAGCTGTCACCGGCGCTATCCAAAACGCTTTAGACAATGCGATAAGCCAAGACGACGTGCCTGAGCCAACGCTTCTCGAGGTCGGCGCCGGCACCGGCTACTATCTCTCACATACTCTTGACTCCATCGACGGTTCGCGTGGAGTTGGCCTAGACATCTCCCCACACGCAGCGCGGCACCTGGCAAAATGCCACCCGCGCGTTGGTGCCGTGATTGCGGATGTATGGCAGACTCTGCCGATTCGTGATGAATCCATCAACGCGATCTCAGTTGTCTTCGCCCCTCGCAACCCCGCGGAATTTCAGCGCATTCTGGCGCCAGGCGGACAGGTCATTGTCCTGACTCCGCAGGCCGGACACCTCGATGAACTGCGCGAGCCACTTGGCATCCTGGGCGTCGAAGAGGGCAAGGTTGAGCGCATGTATGACCAAGCGGAGGGCTTTTTGGAGCAGGCCGCTGATCCGGTTAATCTCGCGTTTCCAATTCAGCTGGACAAGGAGTCCATTGCAGCACAGGTGGCGATGAGCCCGTCTGCCCGGCACATTTCTGCAGAAGAACTGGCAGCTCGCATGGAAGCATTGCCACAGACGATGTCTGTAACTGCACACGCCCGCCTCGATCGTATGCGCGCAGTTTAATAGCCAACCCCAATTCCGCGCCGATGCCCTAGAACCTCGCGTTCTTTGCCGTTTCTGCGTTGCCTCTTCGGCCCATACCCCTACCCATCTACGGGGCATCCCCTTCGCGCTCACCAAGCGCGAGGTCCTGGGGTTGTAATGCGGTTTCGGTGAGCGCGAAGCGTACGCATGCTTCGGTAAGGGAGCTGCGCGGCGTAATTTCTTGCGCGCTGGCCAGTCGACGCGGGCGCTGAAGATCGACGCTGCCGATGGTGGCCCGTGCCGATAGTGGCCTCTGCCGATCGTGGCCGTGACGATACTGGACAGTTATGTTCCCTTCGCGCTCACCG
>DGYFI06203__coassemble_1166_pt1 | contig 26815 bp, 24 predicted proteins | sample DGYFI06203__metabat2_high_PE_036 | metagenome-assembled genome bin DGYFI06203 | reverse complement strand
ACGTGGGTCTTCGATGGGAAGTGTGCTTTGACGTGTGGTTGCTACTACTTGGTGGCCAGCAGCGAGTGCGAGGTTGGTCAAAGCTGGTCCGCGACCACTGCCTGTACCGGTAATAGGCCAAGTCTGCGTTGTCGTCATGACCCCCATTGAACACGAAAAAGGCGATGTCGATTAACGACACCGCCTTTTTATTTATGCAGAACTTAGATTCTACTCACCGCGTAGTTCGCGCAGACGAGCTTGAACTGCGTCATCAGAAGCTGAAGGAGCTGCATCATTAGCGCCCGCTTCAATCGACTTGTTGGATGCGGAAGAACCAGATTCCACTGCCTTATTGGAGTTCATCTCAGCTCGGATCTGCTCCAAGCGTGAGTGACCGGCCATCTGGATACCAGCTTGCTGAACCTCAGCCATGCGGCCTTCCACGGAGTTGGATGCCAATTCCGCCTGACCCAAGGCCTTCGAATAACGACGCTCAATCTTGTCACGCACAGAGTCCAAAGAAGGACCGGAGGTGTTGGTGAGCTCGTTCATGCTCGACAGCGAATCAGATACCTTCTCCTGCATCTTCGCCTGCTCCAGCTGGCTCAGCAGCTTCGAGCGCTCAGCGACCTTCTCGCGCAGGGTGCCAGCGTTGCGTTCAACTGCTTTCTTCGCCTGATCTGCCTGCTGCAGTGCCTGGTCGTGGAGACGCTTGGAGTCTTCAACTGCCTGTTCTGCGGTAACTAGCTGTGCAGCGAATGCTTCAGCTGCGTTCTCGTACTCAACAGCCTTGCTCTCATCGCCATCAGCGCGAGCTTTGTCAGCCAGCTCCAGTGCCTGACGAGTATTGCCCTGCAGCTTCTCAATCTCGCCTAAGCGGCGGTTGAGCTGCATCTCCAGCTGACGCTGGTTACCAATAACTGCTGCTGCCTGCTGGGACAATTCCTGGTGCTGACGCTGTGCGTCTTGAATTGCTTGCTCGATCTGTACCTTAGGGTCAGCGTGCTCCTCAATCTTGGAGTCAAACAACGCCATGAGGTAGTTCCACGCCTTCACGAACGGGTTAGCCATAGTCCCAGGCCTTTCATTAAAAATCTTCTAGATTCAGATTGTCTGTTTACTTTAAGTCTACTAAGTCTAAAACTACCTTAGAATTCTACAGGCACAATGGTAGCTAAATCTTACTGCCAGTGCCGCATAAATCAGGTTTAAGTTCCATCACAAAGTAAATCTTAGGCCTCAGAAGCAGCAGGAGCAGTCGAAGCCAATTCTTCATTGACTGTCGGCAGCGCCATATTGCCAGCTGCTTCAATGAGAACATCCGAGACCGAAGCTTCTAGCGCATGGCACACCGCAGCAAGCATCTCAGAGGAGACTTCCTTGCGGCCACGTTCCAGCTCAGAGAGATAGCCCGGGGACACGTGCGCGCTTGCAGCGAGCTCACGTAAGGTCACGCCTTTATCAGCGCGGAAGGCACGCAGCGTTAGTCCAAGTGCTTCACGCAACAGGGGCTCGGGATGACGAACACGAGCACTGTGTGATGCGGAAGCTGCATGCGAACCAGTGGTTTTTTCGAGGAGTGCAGTTGTAGTGTTCATTACTTGTTCCAACGATGCTTAACTTCTATTTGTTCCCATGTCTATAAAAATTTAACCTTCACCGAGGTCAAAGGCAGTTCAATAATAATTCCAGAGCACAATCGACAGCCTGTGCGCGAATCTCATTGCGGTCGCCATGAAGCAATTCCTGACCATCGGAATGCTGCGCACGGATTACTCCGACACCGTCGGGTCCTGCACACGCAATAAAGACTTCCCCCACCGGATGTCCTTCTTGGGAATCTGGCCCGGCAACTCCAGTCAATGACACCGCCCACGTTGCATCGCAGACCCAGCGAGTGCCTTTCGCCATGGCAACAGCGGTCTCTGGTGAGACCACCCCGTATTCATCGACAAGCTCTTGCGGCACATGAGCTAAAGCCACCTTGAGATCTGTTGCATACGTTATTAGCCCACCGCGCAAAACCGCCGATGCACCTGGCACTTGCGCGATAGTGGCACTGGCCAGCCCCGCTGAAAGCGACTCACAAAAGGCAAGGGTCTCCCCGCGTGAAGATAACTGCTGAACGACCTTCGTAGCAAGCATCTAATTATGCTTTCTGGCATCCAGCAAGTACTGCACGCCAGTGACGACCGTAACGGCCACTGCAACGAGCATGACTACATACGATGGGATATCCATCCAACCGGGCAGCGGACACAGATAAAGCGCAACCGCGAGTGATTGCAGGACAGTCTTCAGCTTGCCGCCCTTGGACGCTGGCACCACCTTGCCGTTGCGCAACATCCACATGCGCCACAAGGTAATGCCGAATTCGCGAACCAAGATGACCACGGTAATCCAAATTGGCAGGGCACCGATGATATTTAAAGACACCAGCGCCGCAGTCATCAACGCTTTATCCGCGATAGGGTCCGCAATCTTGCCAAAGTCAGTGATAAGCCCGCGCGCACGCGCGATGTCGCCGTCAAGTTTGTCTGTGGCCATCAGTACAGCAAAAAGGCCAAAGGCCCACCACTGGTGTTCAGCGAGCACCAGCCACACGAAAACGGGGATGAATAAGATACGCAAACTGGTCAAAACATTAGGCAGGTTCCAGTTGGAAGGTTTCGCTGCCCCGGAACTTGAATTCACGCTATCTTTTGAAATGCCCACACTAGACATAATAGCGTGCTCGAATTATTCATGAACGATCCCACCGAAATCTGGCCGGTTTTCCGTACAATCAGACAGATGAAATACTTCGCAGTGCTTTATGAATACAACGCAAACCATCCTCGCCTCGCTGATGTGCGACCTGCACACCGTGAATTTATTGAAGTCTTGCACAGCCAAGAACAGATCCTGGGCTCCGGTCCTTTTACCGATTCCAAGCGCGGGGCGCTCATCATCGTCAAACTTGCTGAAGGTTCCACGGTCGAAGATGCCGTCACCATCATGGACGGTGACCCTTTCTGGACCGAGGAAATTGTGCACAAGCGCGAGATTCGCGAGTGGGGCCCTGTTACCGCGTCGTTTGAAATCTAAGACGACACGCTATCTTCCCAAGACTAGAGCCTCACCAACATAGAAAAAGTCGGACACTACTGCAGCGTGCAATAGTGTCCGACTTTTTAGTTTAAAGCCCTAAAGCGACCAATCTACTTGGTGCTTGGTAATTCGCTCTCAGGAAGCTCAGAAGCATAACCAACCAGGTCACCCTTCTTGTTGCGCACGATCCGCTTACCCTCATCGTCCCAGTCATAGTGGTTGTGAGAGATATGGATGCCGCCCTGGGCTTCGTCGCGCTTGTTCTTGATGACAGATGCGACGACGGTAATGACCAAGACACCGACGATGACGAGCAAGGAAGTAACCGTGCCGATCTCTGGGACAGTAACGTTCTCGCCACCATTGATAAATGGCAGGTTATTTTCGTGCAATGCGTGCAGCAGCAGCTTCACACCGATGAATCCCAAGATGATGCCAAGGCCGTAAGACAGGTACACCAAGCGGTCCAGCAGACCGTCGAGCAAGAAGTACATCTGACGCAGACCCATCAAGGAGAAAGCATTGGTGGTGAAGACCAGGAATGCTTCCGAGGTAATACCGTAAATAGCTGGGATGGAGTCAAACGCGAACATGATGTCAATCAAGCCAATAGCGACCAAAGCGATGAACAATGGCGTTAGGGCCAGCTTGCCCTTCTGCGGGCCAGATTCTTCGCGGTGAGTCAGCTTGTCGCTGTGGTAGCGCGGGGTTACGTGGATAACCTTGCGCAACCACTTGATGATCAACATGTCGTTAGGGTCGGTCTCTTCTGCATCACGAATCTCATCAATGACGAGCTTGATAGCGGTAAACAGCAGGAACACCGCGAAGAGGTAGAATACATCAGACCATGCAGCGATGACTGCTGCGCCAAGCAAAATGAATACGAGGCGGAACACCAGCGCCAAAACGATGCCGATCAGTAGCACCTTTTGCTGGTACTTACGCGGAATCTTAAACGCACCCATAATCAGGGCGAAGACAAAGAGGTTATCTACCGACAGAGCCTTCTCTGTCACATAACCCGTGTAGTACTGCAGTGCGTGCTCATGATCCCACAGGCCCCACACCAAAAGGCCAAAGAGCAGAGCGATGGCAACGTAGAAGACAGTCCACGTACCTGATTCTTTCAGGGATGGCTCGTGCGGCGTCTTTACGTGCGAATAAAAGTCGAAAATGAAAAATCCTGCGATAACCGCACCGGTTATCAGCCAGATCCACAAAGGTACACCCATGGTTTTATCCTCCGGTCTTGTGAAAAGCTTAAATTGACCGGAGGTCTCCCCCGCCCACTTCAGTGGGCCGACACGACCGGGAGCAAATAGAACACATCAACGGTGATGTGGATCAATGCTTCCGTGCTGACGATCAGTGCCGATTTATGGGGTACTCCCCTCCAATACTTGTCACATCTTACACGAAAGCCCCACCTAATCAACGTGTCAGGTTGATGGGTGGGGCTCGTGCAGATTTCAGCTAGAAAGCACCTGAGGTCGGGTTATATGTAGCTTGAACCGTGTTCGTATCTGGTTCATCGTCAGATGATGCCTCGGCTTCAGCCGCCATCTCCTCTTGGACTTCCTTCGGAGCTTCAGCAGGGTCTGCTCCCTTAATCATCCAAACAATGGTTTCCAGCTCTTCCGGTTTAACTAGCACCTCACGTGCCTTCGAACCTTCGGAAGGCCCAACCACTCCGCGCGATTCCATCAAGTCCATCAAACGACCAGCCTTCGCAAATCCGATGCGCAACTTTCGCTGCAGCATCGAAGTCGAACCCAGCTGCGAGGTAACTACCAAATCAACTGCCTCGAGCAAGTCATCCATATCCTTGCCGATGTCGTCATCGATTTCCTTCTTGGCTGCCGATGCCTTCTCCTCAGTCACACCCTCGGTGTAGTTAGGCTGTGCCTGCGTCTTCGCGGCTTCGACAACGGCCTGGACTTCCTCATCGGAGACGAATGCACCCTGGACACGCACAGGACGTCCGCCCTGCGGGATGAACAAGGCATCGCCCATACCGATAAGCTTTTCCGCACCGCCCTGGTCCAAGATAACTCGAGAGTCAGTCAGCGACGAGGTAGCAAAAGCCAAACGCGAAGGCACGTTCGTCTTGATCAAACCAGTAACAACGTCGACGGAGGGTCGCTGGGTTGCCAGTACCAAGTGAATACCTGCGGCACGAGCCTTCTGGGTAATACGCACGATGGAATCTTCAATTTCCTTCGGCGCAGTCATCATCAAGTCCGCCAACTCATCAACGACACAGACAATGAATGGGTATGGCCGCATCTCGCGTTGTGATCCAGGAGGTGCCGTCAGCTCACCAGAACGCACCTTGCGGTTGAAGTCCTTGATATGACGCACGCGCGCGGACTTCATGTCCATGTAGCGCTGTTCCATCTCTTCTACCAACCACTGCAGGGCAGCTGTTGCCTTCTTTGGTTGGGTGATAATTGGCGTAATCAGGTGTGGGATTCCCTCATATGGTGTCAACTCCACCATCTTCGGGTCCACCAAAATCATGCGAACATCTTCTGGCGTGGCGCGCGTAAGCAAAGAGACCAACATCGAGTTAACGAATGCTGACTTACCCGAACCCGTAGCACCCGCAACCAGGAGGTGTGGCATCTTCTGCACGGAAGCCGAGATGAACTCACCTTCGATATCCTTGCCCAGACCGATAAGCATCGGATCATGATCCGAGATCGTGGCAGGAGCTTCGAGCACCTCACGCAGACGTACCATTTCACGGTCTGGGTTAGGTACCTCAATACCCACCGCCGATTTACCTGGAATAGGCGTGAGAAGACGGACATTTTCAGTAGCTACGGCATATGCAAGGTTCGACTGGAGGTTCGTAATCTTCGAAACCTTCACACCAGGGCCCAGCTCAATTTCATAGCGTGTGACTGTAGGACCACGGCTGAAACCAGTGACAGCGGCATCGATCTTAAATTCCGCAAACACATCGGTGATCGCCTCAATGGTGCGATCGTTGACCTCGGTGCGTTCCTTCGATGGCGCGCCTGGAGTCAAAAGGTTCGTTTCTGGGATGTCATAATCCGGTGCTTCAAAGGCAACCGAGTCACTGCCAGCAGTCGCTGCGTCATCTTCCGCCTCTGGCTCAGCTGATGGTTTTCCGGTAACTGGATCCACACCAGAGCGCGCCAAGATAGCTTGGCGCATAGCTTCTTGCGAGGAGGAAACAACATCGCTGGAATCAGATTCGGCTTCAGCAGGAGCAGGCTCGGATTTATTGATCACCTGCGTCGGCTCCGGAGTCGCAGGAGAAACTGGCGCAGCAGGCTTTGGTGTTTTAGCCGGCGTAGCCATCGCGGGCAAAACCTGAGTATCGGTTTCTGATGGCTTTTCATCGACCGGGTAACGGCCAGGCTCCGGCGCAGGAGTTGGATATGCATCCATAGGGCTGCGTGGTGCAGGACGAGGACTAACGCGTGGGGTAATCCTTGCAGTCCGTGGGCGCTCACGTCCTCTTTCAATGTCTTCGATGTCATTGCTGACTGAGCCATAAAGATCTTCGTCTTCATCATCGAAGTCTTCTTCGGTCTTTTCGCCATTAATCAGCGCCTTAATGCGTGCGCTAATAAAGTCGGCTGCTTCACGCACGGTAATCCCGGTTACGCGCAAAGCACCATACACAATGACCAAAAGCAGAAGTGGAACCGCAACATAGGAAGAGAAACCAGCTGCCAGCAGGCCACCCGTCCACGCACCGACTGCGCCGCCTGCTGCAATTCGATCGGCCCATTCACCAGGATTGCCTGCAAATAGGTGAATCAATCCGAGCATCGCCACGATAATCATGGTGGTTCCAATGACCACTCGCACGGGGATGCCACGTTCTGGAGTGCTTAAATCAAGCATCAGGACTAGAGCTAAAGCAATCAACGCGATTGGCAGTACCAATGCACCGGCGCCAATTACCAAGTGGATACCTTGCGCCAGAGCAGCGCCAATAGGTCCGGCAATGTCGAGCCATACCGATGCACCCACGATGGCCGCAAGCCCCAAAAGGATGAGGCCGACAGCATCGGGATTTGATACCTTCCAGCCTGAAGAATCAGGCTCGTCGATATCGTCTTCTACTTCTTCAACATCGTCGAAGTCATCCAAAGAAAGCTCTTCTTGCACGGGTTGCTGACGCGCCCTTGAAGTCACGCTTGATTTGCGGCGCTTGCGCGGGGTCGGCTTGTCGGTAATGTCGTCGAACTCCTTTTCATGTTCTAGTTGATCGTCGTGTAAATCCCGATCATTATCTCCGTCATAATCCGATGACGGTTTCAAGCTTGCCATCCCGGCCCCCAAGGAGCGAGTTACGCTTCCTAAACCACGGGCAGTTGCACCGGCAGCCTTGGTAAGGCCTTTGCCCACAGCACCAAAGGCACTACCAGTTCGCTGGTGCGAGTTGGTAGCGCTTGGTGTCACCTGCAACTTGGTTTCTGTAGCAGAACCGCTTCGCGCGCGGGCAGGCCGAGACCGGTTCGCACTCTTGGTGCCTGAACGTGGCCGACGTGACGAGCGGGAAGCATTCTTGACAGACATGCTTGTAACTTTAGCCGCAACAAACCCTCTCGTCACATTAGCCACACATGAAAAAGGAGATTTTTGTCAATTACTTTCGTCATGGAAGTAGTGCCGAGTGGTTATCGTGCAACCTTGGAAGCATCCCCGTTGATCGTAATATCTGCAACATCACGGCCAGAGGCCCACAACAACAACTCCCCTACTTCGCCGCTGACGCGGATGACATCACCACCATTTGCGGAAATTCCCTTTTTATCTGCGGTAACAATCCGATCAAACCCACGTGGGTGAAGCACCACCGGACTTGCGGATTTGCGGAGCGCAGAAGAAGCCAACATCTTCAATGCAGAATAAAGCTGTTTATTTGCTGCGTCGGACAAAGGCTGTGGCTCAGTCATGCCATTGGCGCGACGAACATCTTCATAGTGAATGAAGTGTTCCATCGTGTTCATCTTGGTATCAATACCCTTGAGCCAACGAGGTGGGCCAGCTGCCCATTCATTAACGACATCTTCATAATTACGCGACAGCGTCTCCTGGGTGAGATTCTCTAAGCGGTTTTCTAGCTTGGAGATAAACATTCCAGCTGCAGCGTCTACGCGGTTCTCGCGGATCCACAGATGCGCCGCCATATCTTTAGTTTCCCAACCTTCGCACAGGGTTGGCGCGTCCGGACCGAGTTCAATGAGAAGTTGCGCGAGCTTATTTCGTTGTGCGGCAGAAAAAGTCATGTCCCCCAGCATAGCGATGCTGAGGGACAAGAAGCTGAAATAGTCTTGAAAGACTACTGGGAAGGACGCGTTGCCTTTACGTCATCTTCGTCAGCCACGAGGACTTCACCGGAAGTCGCAATAATCGTTGGCAAGATAACTGGCTCACGCTTGTACTTAGAATCCATCAGCTTAGATACCTTGCGGCGTAGACGCTGAACCATGCGGTAAGTGTCGTTTTCGCCTTCGGATGCTAGGTCGTTCATGGTGTTTTCTACCATCTCAGCGACCTCTGGAACGATTCCGCGGTCGTCATCGCTAAAGCCCGTGGTTGCTACCGATGGGTGCTCAAGCAGACGAGAGGTGCGGTTATCAATGACACAGGTAATGGAAACCACGCCGCCGGAACCCAGGTTGGTACGGTCCGCGAGAGTATCCGCATCCACTTCACCCATGTTGACACCATCGACGTAGAGGTGGCCGACGGTCAGCTGTCCGACTACCTGTGCGCGACCATTTTGGAGGTCAACAACCACACCGTTTTGTGCCAGAACTACGCGATCGCGGTCGACACCGGTGGAGATTGCCAATTCTTTGTTCGCACGCAAGTGGCGCCATTCGCCGTGGACCGGCATGGCATTCTTAGGACGCGCTGCGTTGTACAGGAAGAGCAGTTCGCCGCCATAGCCGTGACCAGAGGAGTGAACCTTAGCTTCCTTATTGGTAATAACTTCAGCACCGATTTGCGAAAGCATGTTCATGACGCCATAGACAGCTTCTTCGTTACCTGGAATCAGGGAGGAAGAGAAGACAATCATGTCGCCATCACGAACCGTGATTTGACGGTGCTCACGACGTGCCATACGCGACAGCGCAGCCATTGGCTCACCCTGTGTACCGGTCGTAATCAGTACAACCTTGTGCGGAGCCATCTTCGCAGCGTCTTCAATCGACACAATGGTGCCGCGTGGAACTCGCAAGAAGCCCATCTTCTCTGCGATTTCCATGTTGCGCATCATCGAACGACCGTTGAAAGCAACCTTACGGCCGGCATTTACAGCGGCATCGATGGCAGCCTGCACGCGGTAAACATTCGATGCAAAGGACGCGATAATTACGCGCTGACGAGCACTAGCTACCAAACGGTTGAAGGTAGCTGGGATATCACCTTCAGATGCAGAAACACCTGGGATATTTGCATTCGTCGAGTCACACAGCATGAGGTCAACGCCCTCATCGCCGTAACGAGAAAGCGCTGGCAAGTCAGTTGGACGGCCATCCAGTGGAGTCTGATCCAGCTTGATATCACCAGTGTGGATGACATTGCCTGCTGGGGTGCCCAGCATGACGCCAAGCGCGTCTGGAACGGAGTGGTTCACTGCCCAGAAGCGTGCACGGAATGGACCGTAGCTGACGTCCGACTTTTCGTTAACTTCAATGAACTTTGGACGCTGACGGTGTTCTTTACACTTTGCAGCGATCAAAGCAATGGTAAAGCGCGAAGCAACAATTGGGATGTCAGAACGCAGCTTCAACAGCCATGGGATAGCACCAATGTGGTCCTCGTGGGCGTGGGTGATGATCAGTGCTTCGATCTTGTCGAGCTTGTTCTCGATCGGACCGAAGTCAGGCAGGATCAGGTCAACGCCAGGCTCACCGGAGGATGGGAACAGCACACCACAGTCGATGACTAAAAGCTTGCCGTCGTATTCGAAGACGGTCATGTTGCGGCCAATTTCAGAGATGCCGCCCAGTGCGTAAATACGCAGGGAGCCCTTGGCCTGCTTTGGTGGCTGTGGAAGACGCTTGGTCAGATCCGCGCCCTGCATGGACTTTGGAACATTGCGGCGATTGTTATTGTTGCCGCCACGACGATTGTTGCGTCCGCCCTGGTTTCCGCCACCCTGGTTGTTTTGGCCATTGTTGCCACCACGGCCGCGTCCGCGGGAGCCGCGGGAGCGGTTGCGACGATTGGTGTTCTCACCCTGGTTTTTATTCTCCGAGCTCTTCTCGGAGTTACCGGAATTTTCGTTCTTCTGCACTGCAGAATTAGTTGCAGAATTGTCCGGTGCCTGGAAAACAGGCGAAGCCGCCTCATTCGAAGCGGTTTCCTGCGCCTCCGCAGGTGGACCCGCCTTTCGGGTTACCTTACGGGGGCGGTTTCGGGATTCATTCATTCTTTAAGGACTCCAGCCTTCTTCATCGTCTCACGAAGACCCTCAAGCTCGTCGGCATCTGCGCCGAGTACTGGCAATCGAGGATCTCCAACTTCAATGCCCTGCATCCGCAGGGCTTCCTTGGCAAGTGTTACGCCTCCGAGACGAGCTTGTTGCTCCGCCAGAGGGATAAGAGTTTGTGCGTTAATTTCCCGTGCGCGCTCAATATCACCACGGTCAAAAGCATCCCACAGTTCTGCTAGCTCGCGTGGAGCTGCATGGCCAACTACTGAAATGAATCCGGATGCGCCGACAGACAACCAAGGAAGGTTGAGAGGGTCATCACCGGAGTACCACGCCAGGTCAGTTTCTGCGATAAGACGCGAAGCTGCTGCAAAGTCGCCCTTTGCGTCTTTTACGCCTTTCACGGTGGGAAGTTCTGACAGCCGCAGCAAAGTTTCTGTTTCAACAGGGATCGCTGAGCGGCCCGGGATGTCATAGACACAGATAGGTAAGTCTGTGGCATTAGCTATCGCTGCAAAGTGCGCGTAGACGCCTTCTTGTGAGGGCTTTGAATAGTACGGCGTCACAATCAAAAGGGCATCCGCGCCCGCCTCAGCACTCGCCTTGGCTAGCTCAATTGAGCTTGCGGTGTTATTCGTACCTGCTCCGGCGGTGAGCTTAGCGCGGTCGCCTACTTCGTCCTTTACAGCTTTGAGCAATTCCAGCTTCTCATCCACGGTAGTCGTGGGTGATTCTCCGGTGGTGCCCGACAAGATTAGTGAATCAATGCCGTTGTCCACCAGGTGTGCGGCTAGCTGCCGAGCCTTCTTGACGTCGAATGCGCCGTTACTATCAAAGGGAGTAACCATCGCGACACCGACGCGGCCAAAGTACTCGACACCTGTCCTTGCTGTCATACCTGTGCTCATGGCTACCAAGATTACCTGTTGCGTGCACTTTTCGGTACATCACTACCCGTGTGTACCGAAAATCGCCTCTTTAACTAGGCATATGGAGACGACGCCATCTCCGTGCCATCCGACAAAGTGGAGATATTGAAGTCATCGAAAAGCACTGGTGCTTGCGCCTTGAGCAGCCGTAAACATGCAATAGCTACGCTGCGAATCTCCACGTCTGCATACTCTGTTGCGCGCGCTGCAATAAAATGCCGCCACGCGCGGTAGTTGCCGGTAACGACAATCCGTGACTCAGTGGCATTGGGCAAAATTGACCGTGCAGCTTGGCGCGCTTGTTTCATCCGCAAAATGGCATTGGGTTCATCGGCAAGCTTTTCTTCTAGAGCATTCAACAACTCATCATAGACAAACCGGGTCTCATCTACTGCCCCCAGCAAAAGCCTAGAAAGCTGCTCATCGTCAGCAATAGCTTTGGGAATAACTACCTGTGCATCCTCAGGATGGACAAAGCGCTGCGAAAGCTGCGAGAAGGAAAAATGGCGATGGCGCACCAATTCATGACATGCAGAGCGCGAAATACCTTGAATATAAAGCGTGGCCGTAGCGTGCTCTAATAACGCGTCATGGCCAACTTCTAACAGGTGGCGCAGATATGACTCATTGGTCCGGGTACGTGGATTGGGCTTATCAAAGGAGTCATAGCACGCGCGGCCCGCGAATTCGACGAGTGCTTCCGCATCCGTCGCCGCGTCATCCCTTTCCCAATCCGGCTGGGGTGGATGGTGAAATTGTGTAGCAGCAATCAGCTGCACATCTAGTTGTACTTGCTCGGCCATCTACAGCCCCAAGTACTCTTCCAGCCCGTAAGTAAGACCTGGGAACTTCTCAATCTCACGAATTCCCAGCAGTACGCCCGGGGTAAAGGAATTACGGTCGTAGGAATCTTGACGGATGGTCAGCGATTGCCCCTCCGCACCGAAGATGACTTCCTCGTGTGCGACCATGCCGCGGGTACGCACAGCATGCACTGGAATGCCATCGACTAGAGCACCACGTGCGCCTTCCAAGCTTTGCGCAGTTGCGTCTGGCATCGCACCAAGCCCTGCCTTTGCACGCGACTCTGCAATTCCCTGTGCAGTGTGAATGGCGGTGCCAGAAGGAGCATCGAGCTTCGTCGGGTGGTGGAATTCCACGACCTCTGCGGTTTCAAAATATGGCGCAGCTTGACGCGCAAAAACCATAGTCAACACGGCGGAAATGGCAAAGTTGGGAGCAATCAAAACGTGTCCCGCACCTTCTTGCTGGGTCCACTCCTCTACCTGCTTCAAACGCTCATCGGTAAAGCCGGTGGTTCCCACAACGCAGTGCATGCCCTGAGCAATGCAGTACTCCAAATTGCCCATCACGGAATCCGGCTGCGTGAAATCCACGACGACTTCCGCACCGTTGAGCGATAGCAGCTCCAAGGAGTCGTCGCGGCCGATGGTAGCAACAAGCTCCAGATCATCACTTACTTCTACACCTTCGACAACTGCTTGTCCCACGCGGCCCTTTGCGCCTAAGACACCGACTTTAATAGTCATAGAAATTTTCTCCTTGTTCGCATTTTCACCGAAAAATTCTTCTTCAGCCCTCAAGTGTAGCGAGATGCGCTGCTATGGTTTTAACCATGCGCATATATATTGCTTCAGTATTTGTTGATGACCTTCAAAAAGCCCACGATTTCTACGTAGATAAGCTCGGTTTCGTAGTCAAAGATAGCGTCAAAAATGAGCACTACTGGTGGCTTACGGTCACTAATCCAGATGGTGGCACGGAGCTTTTACTCGAGCCAAATGCTCACCCCGCAGCCCAGGCTTACACAGCAGCATTGCGAGCAGACGGCATCCCAGCCACCCAATTTTTGTCCGAGGATGTTACGGCCGAAACCGCCGCGCTGAAAGAAAAGGGCGTGGAGTTTGTCACCGAACCAACTGACTATGGGCATTCGGTTGTCTCAGCTTTCGATGACACCTGCGGCAACATCATTCAATTGGTCCAATTAAAAAGGCCGTAACGGACACCTCACTGTTACCAAATCGTCTCAGATGTCACTCTAAAACACAGGTAAACTGGTGTTATGAAAACGCAACGCCCTTCCCTCACTGCCCTAAGTATTCTCACCGCCGCTACCTTGCTTGCCGCTTGTTCCTCTTCTCCTGATGACACAGCAGCTGACTCTTCCGTTGCTGTAGACCCAGCGCCACAGTCGACAACATCTGATTCCACAGACTCTGAAGGTACTGACAGCACTGAGACTGCTGATACCGTCGAAGCAACCACAGAAGGTTCCAAAGCACTTTCGCCTTTAGGTAATCCGACAACAGAAGATAAGCAGCAAAGCCCTGGGGTAGGAACTGATCTTGTCCCCGTCGGTGTACGCGTTGCGGATCATGATTCCTTTACTCGCGTGGTCTTAGATTTTGAAGGCACTGGTACCGCTGGCTGGTTTACCCAACTAGGCCCTGAGCCGACCCAGCAGGCCTCCGGCTTCCCTATTGAGTATGAGGGTGAAACAGCCATCAACATTGGCGTGGAATCCACTCCTTGGCCTTCAACGCCAGAGCTAGAAGAGGCCTACATGGACTTCGGCACAGTCCCTGGCGCGGGTGTTGTTACCGGCGTGGAATTTGTCACGACCTTTGAAGCACAGTCGCAATATGTCATCGGCCTGGAAAAGGAATCCCCATACTCTGTGACCTTCTTAAACGATCAACCCCGCGTGGTCATCGATATCTTGCATTAGATACCTAGACAAAATAAAAGCAGTGCCCCACACGGGAGCACTGCTTTTATTTTATGAAGAGGGTTTAATTAAGCCTCAACTGGAACCAGGGAGATTTTGCCGCGGTTATCAATATCAGCAATTTCGATCTGTATCTTATCGCCAACCTTGACTACATCCTCAACCTTTTCGATTCGCTCGTCGCCACCGAGGTTAGAGATGTGAATCAGGCCGTCGCGACCCGGGGTGATGGAAACGAAGGCACCAAAGGCTACAGTCTTGACTACCGTGCCCAAGAAGCGCTCGCCCACCTTAGGTAGCTGCGGATTAGCAATGGCATTGACCTTTTCAATTGCTGCATCCGCTGCTTCACCGGAAGTCGCGGAAACGTAAACTGTACCGTCATCTTCGATAGAGACATCAGCGCCCGTTTCTTCCGTGATGGTGTTGATCGTCTTGCCCTTAGGGCCAATCAACTCACCGATCTTCGATACTGGAATCTTAATCGAAGTAATCTTTGGTGCCTGCGAGGACATCTCATCTGGGCCGTCGATGCCTTCAGCCATGATGTCGAGGATCTCTTCACGGGCATTGCGTGCCTGCGACAAAGCGCTAGCCAGGACCTCAGAAGGGATACCGTCAAGCTTGGTATCGAGCTGCAGTGCGGTGATGTAGTCACTGGTCCCTGCGACCTTGAAGTCCATGTCGCCGAATGCATCTTCTGCGCCCAAGATGTCAGTCAAGGCTACGAAGCGCTCCGTGCCTTCAACCTCACCAGAAACCAGACCCATGGCGATACCAGCCACAGGTGCCTTCAGTGGAACACCTGCGTTGTACAGCGACATCGTCGAAGCACAAACGGAACCCATCGAAGTCGAACCGTTGGAGCCCAGTGCCTCAGAGACCTGGCGAATGGTGTACGGGAAGTCTTCGCGGGAAGGGATAACTGGCAACAGTGCACGCTCAGCCAATGCACCGTGACCAATTTCGCGACGCTTTGGAGAGCCAACGCGTCCGGTCTCACCGGTGGAGTATGGCGGGAAGTTGTAGTGGTGGATGTAGCGCTTGGACTCCACTGGAGTCAAAGAATCAATCGTCTGTTCCATCTTGAGCATATCCAAGGTGGTTACGCCCAGAATCTGGGTCTCTCCACGCTCAAAGAGTGCGGAACCGTGGACGCGCGGGATCAGACCGATTTCTACGCCGAGGTCGCGAATGTCTTCTGCTGCACGACCGTCGATGCGGAAACCTTCGGTGAGAATCTTCTCACGCACGATTTCCTTCATCAGCTGGTTATAAGCTGCGCGGATCTGCTTGGAAGCGTCTGCTTCAGTAAATACTTCCAGAAGCTGCGCTTCTACTTCTTCCATGTGTGCATTGGTTGCGTCGTCGCGCTCCTGCTTTGCGGCGATGGTGAGCAGCTTGCCAAGCCTCTTTTCGGCCTTACGTGCCACCGCATCATAGATTTCATCTGCATAGGCCGGGAAGAGCGGGAATTCCTTGGTTTTCTTACCAACACGCTCAGCAAGACCTGCCTGTGCTTCACACAGGGTTTTGATGAATGGCTTTGCAGCTTCCAGGCCTTCTGCCACGGTGGATTCCTGTGGTGCAGGTGCCCCTTCCGCAATGCGTTCGTGCACGTGCACGCCAGCGCCTGCTTCAACCATCATGATGGCAACGTCATCGACGTTCTTGCCCTTTTGCTTGCGGTTAACAATTCGGCCAGCAACGACCATTTCAAACAGTGCGCGCTCATGCTGTTCAGCATTCGGGAACGCTACCCACTGTCCCTTTGGGTGCTTATCATCAGCCAGCAGCGCCATGCGTACGCCACCGACTGGGCCAGAAACTGGCAAGCCGGATAGCTGGGTTGCTGCGGACGAGCCATTGATAGCAATGACGTCGTAGTATTCTGCCGGATCCAGGCTCAACACGGTGTTGATGACCTGAACTTCGTTGCGCAGGCCCTTAACAAAGGTTGGGCGCAGCGGACGGTCAATCAAGCGACAAGCCAAAATTGCTTCGGTTGAAGGACGTGCTTCACGGCGGAAGAAAGAGCCAGGAATCTTACCTGCTGCGTACATGCGCTCTTCCACATCCACGGTCAGTGGGAAGAAGTCAAAGCCTTCGCGTGGCTGGTTCGATGCAGTCACGGTGGTCAACAACATGGTGTCATCATCGAAGTAAGTGGTGACAGATCCATCAGCTTGACGGGCTAGTTGGCCAGTTTCAAAAGTGATGGTGCGGGTGCCAAAGTCACCATTATCCAAAACGGCGGTTGCCTCGAGGATGTCAAAGTCTTCGTCTTTTACAAAGCTGACCTGGTTATTTGGGGTTTGTGCTTTCCCGCTATTGCGTGGACTCATTAAGAGGGGATCTCCTTCGTAGAGTATCTGGCGATCATCGGTGTCGCCATCAAGAAGTGTTCAATTACGTATTTTTCACGTACAACATTGCAGAGTCTACCAAACTGGCTGCTCTAATACACTGTGAGAAGAAGTACCCCTAGAAAACAAGTATCACCGCTACTTAGTTGAACCAAGTAGCGGTGATAAAAGCTTTAAACCTTAGCGACGCAGACCCAGACGGGAAATCAGGTCACGGTAGCGGTCGACGTTGTTAGCAGCCAAGTACTTCAGCAGGCCACGACGACGACCAACCATCAGCAACAGACCACGACGGGAGTGGTGATCGTGCTTGTGGAACTTCAGGTGCTCGGTCAAGGTGTTGATACGAGAGGTCAACAAAGCAACCTGTGCTTCTGGGGAACCAGTATCGGTCTCGTGCAGGCCGAATTCCTTGAGGATTTCGGACTTCTTCTCAGCGGTCAATGCCATGAGATTATCTCCTATTAGTTATTTCAGTCCGCATGAAAAAAGCAGCTTGCGCCACTACTTCACAACTGCTGCGAACTGCAGTCATAAAGCGATAACTTATCTTACTGGTTTTGGACCAATCGTCCAAATAGTTGCGCCAGCTTGTCGATGAAATCCGGCACGAAACTATCCACGTCTACCCCAACGGCTACACGGGTTTCTACCTCAGAGCCATCCCACCGTCCAATTGTGCGACCAATGGTGGGGCCTTCGGTATCGACCTGCAGGGGAAGAATCAAACAATCCACCAAGTCAGGATCAGCTGCAACCGCCACGGCCAACGGGTCATGCAAGGCGCAGCCATCCATGTGCGGATTATTTTCCTGATAAGCGTCGATGTAATAGCCGGCCATATCAGCAAAGACATCTCCAGCTGGCGTTCCCCGCCACGAATCCGCCTCAGCACGTGTGAGCTGTGTTTGCATAGTGACATCCAAGCCCACCATGGTCATATCCTCAGCCAACTGGTACACAGTGTTGGAAGAGACTGGGTCCTGGGAGATATTTGCCTCAGCCGCTGGTGACACATTTCCCGGGACGGTTAAGGCGCCGCCCATGCTGACCATGCGAATACCTCGCAATGCAGGATCTTTTTCTAAAGCCCGCGCAAGCGTCGTTTGCGCGCCGGTGGGAACGATCACCAAATCATCGCCGTATTTCGCCGCTGCTTCGCTTAAAAATTCAAGTGCATCGCCAGCAGATTGCGCATCATCTGCAGCGATATCTACCTCACCCACGCCATTGCGCCCGTGAATACGAGCAGAGGCTTCAGATACCTCAAAGCCATCGATAGCGCGTCCGGCATATACGGGCACATCGGCTGCGCCCAGTAGCGTCAACAGTGCCTGGGTATTGGCCATGCCTTGTTCAATGGTGACATTGCCATAAGTTCCGGTGACACCAATCAAATCGATACCCGGGTGTGCGATGGCATAGGCCAACGCAAAGGCATCATCGATACCGGTGTCTAGATCTAAAATCATCTTCATTGGCTTTTAGCTTTCTGCTTGTAGAAAGTAGGTCTCAGGCGCCATCTTATGTGCTTGCACATCCCGAGCTAGCAAAGTGCGGGTTTTCTGCACGTCTTTAGCCATGACTTCCAAAAGCTGCTCGACGGAGTCAAACTTTTCCATTGCCCGCACGTGGTCAACAAATTCCACTTTGACGTCGTGACCATAAAGATCAGCATCTCTATCGAGTACAAAAGACTCCACAGAACGCTGCTCATCGCCAAAGGTCGGGTTGGTTCCCACTGAAATAGCGGCGGCATAAGCCACCTCAGGTTCCATATTCCCGCTTACGGGTGCCTCGGTGGGCAAAATGGTCAACCAGCCGGCATAGACCCCATCGGCAGGCAAAGCGACCGTATCGTGAAAGTACTGATTCGCCGTGGGAAATCCCAGTTCCTTGCCTCCGCGGCCAGCACCACGGACTACTGGACCTGTGACATAAAAGTGCCGCCCCAAAGCCCAGTTGGCTCGCGCAACATTTCCTTCAGACAGAAACTCGCGCACGGTCGTGGAAGAGATCCTCACGCCTTCATCGTCAAGCAAGTCGATGACATCAACGGTCAAGCGCGACTGGCAAATCTGCCGCAAGGAATCTGCGGTGCCGGCGGCATTTTCCCCAAAAGTAAAGTTAGCTCCGACCACCACGTGTGAGGCATGCAGCGTGTCTTCTAGAAGAAATTCCACGTACTTCTCCGGCGAAGTACCAGAGAGTTCGCGGGTAAAATCAATGACTAGCACGCCATCAATGCCAAAGCTTTCTGCCAGCGCAAAGCGCTCAGCCAAGGTAGTAATCCCCAGCGGCGCACGGCGCGGGAGAAACACGGACACTGGGTGCGGGTCAAAAGTAACCATGATGGCTTTCGCGCCCACCTCGCGTGCTTTTTCAACAGTGGCATTAATCAATTTCTGATGCCCGCGATGCACGCCGTCGAAGACACCAATGGTGACTGCACTGTTGTCTAAGTCTTTTGGGACTGCTGCTGTTCCGTACCAAATATCCACGCCTTACATGCTAGATCATTTGCTTGCCGATTAGACTATGGCCTCATGACTGACTCAGGACTTGTTGTTGTGGATAAACCGGCCGGGATGACCTCTCATGATGTGGTCTCCCGCGTACGGAGGGAGTTTGGTACTCGCAAGGTGGGACATGCGGGCACTTTAGATCCCATGGCCACCGGCGTTTTAATCCTGGGCATTGAACGCGGAACCAAGTTCCTTGCGCACATGGTGACTGCGACAAAGGCCTATAACGCCACGATTTCTTTAGGTGCTTCAACCACCACCGATGACTTTGAAGGCGAGATTATCTCTCAAACTTCCGCTGCGCACATCACCGATGCGGAAATTCTTTCTGCGATTGCGAATTTAACCGGCGATATTATGCAAAAGCCTGCGAAGGTCAGCGCGATCAAGATCGATGGCAAGCGTGCTTATCAGCGAGTTCGCGATGGTGAAGACGTTGATATCCCCGCACGTCCCGTCACCGTCAACCGTTTTGAGGTGCTAGAAAGCCGTCAAAGCCCACGTGAAGTCGATGTCGTGGTGGAATGTTCGTCAGGAACCTATATCCGGTCTCTCGCGCGCGATTTAGGCGAGGCGCTTGGCGTGGGTGGACACCTTACTGCTCTTCGGCGTACTGAGGTTGGGCCATTTTCGCTTGACGATGCCTCCCCGTTGGACAGCATGGAGCTCTCCCTGAATCTAGATGAGGCTCTCGTGCGGTGCTATCCCCGCCTTGATGTCACCGCTGAGGAATCGCATAAGCTCGCCATGGGTCAGTGGTTAGAGCCGCGCGGTGTGAAAGGAACTTATGCTGCGGTAGGTCCTGATGGACGGTCTATCGCGTTAGTCAAAGAAAAGGGCAAACGCCTCTCCACCGTCTTTGTTGCGCACCCTTCAACGCTTTAATACGCCAGGCGCTCGTGTCCGACGCCTGCTTCTACCGTGGTGGAGACAATGATGTAGCCATCGCGGACCATCCAGCGCCCACAAATAAATGGCACAGGTGTCGGGCGAACCAGCAAGTAGGAAATTAACGTTCCATCTTCGCGGATGTCTACTTCAGCTTGCTCAAAGCCCAACCAACGATGAGTCATGGGAAACCATGCCTTATAGGTTGCTTCTTTGGCGCAAAATAACAGGCGGTCGGCAAAAGAAATTCCTGCCTTGCGCAGCCGGTTAATCTGCGGGATTTCACCTGAGCGCGCAATCATCTCTAGCACGCCTTCTGGCAGGGGCTCTGCTACTTCAACATCGAGTCCTAGGGACATCACTTGCGAGGTTGGTGCAACAACCGCTGCACGAAACCCCGGGGTGTGTGTCAGTGAGCCAACGTAGCCCGTCGGCCACAGTGGCATTCCGCGCTCACCACGCAGGATCGGTTCTTCTCCGCGGTAGCCCAATTCCTTCAAGGCTTCGTGAGCGCACCAACGAGCATCCCCGAATTCGGCCTTGCGGGTAGCCACCGAATGCGCAGCCACAGATTGTTCCAGCGGGTGCAGGTTATTGAAATTAACAAGGTCCGCCGCTTGCGGGTCCGTCTTGACGTAGCAAAATCGCGCGACGTCAGGGAAAAGAGATTGCTGAATCATCATTGCGCACCCTCCTCCATTGTCAACACGGGATAGGGCCACAGTTGATGACCTTGATGAGCCATCCACTCGCGTGGGTATCCTAAAGAAACTTCAATGTGGTCTACCCCATCAATCTTATCGACAGATGGCATATGAAGGTGACCATAAATTACTGCTTCAGCGTTATAACGGGTTGGCCAATGCCGAGTATGCCGAGATCCGCACCACAGACCAATTTCTGGCCACCGCATTTTCAGCGTTGGTTCTTGCACTAGTGGCCAGTGATTAATCAGCACCGTCGGACCAGTTATGCGTGACAAACGCTTAATCGAATACGCCAGCCGGTCCCAGCACCATGCGCGCACATCCACGAATGGAGCAATCGCAATTTCATCTGTCATCATGATTTGGCGGTCCACGGCGGCCGCAATTGCGTCTTCAACCGTGGAGCCCGGTGCACGGAAAGAATAGTCGTACAAAGTAAAAAGCGGCGCGATAGTAACCCCGTTGAACACCGCAAAAGGGTCCTCCGGAGTTAGCACATCGATATCACGACAGCCTTCTACCAGCTCGTCATACTTCTCACGCCCGCGATACCGATCTGTCGATCGGGAAAAGAGCTCGTGGTTTCCTGGTACCCAAATAACCTTGGCGAAACGTGTACGCAGTTTGTGGAGCACGCGGAGCACTAAGTCCGTGCGTTCAGCGACATCTCCGGCCACGATTAACCAGTCTGAAGGATTCGTCGGCTGTATTTCATCGATGCGGCCCTTATTTGCCTTAACGGCCGCATGCAGGTCAGAAACCGCCCACAACGTCGTGTGCGATGACTTTCCAGCCATGGTTTACCCCTCGCTTAAGAAAATATTGACCCCTGAAACTTTAGCAGCAGGTACTCTTTCAGGTTTATCGTTTCTCTCCCGCAAGTCGTTAGCTCACTACTGCCCAACGCATCGAATAAAAGCGGAAAACAACAGCGACTGTACGCAGAAGGATAAACGCAGCAAGGCCTGCCCAAATACCTGCGAGTCCGAAATCTAGTGCATAAGCAATCCAGATACCCGGCAAAAAGCCGATGATCACAGAGCCAACGGTAATCGTGCGCAAGAAGGCAGCATCGCCTGCGCCCAGCAGCACGCCATCGATGGCAAAAAGCACGCCACCAGCAATAATCATGGCAATCATAATCCACCACGGAATTGCCATTGCATTTAAGACGTCCGCATCCGAGGTGAAAATCCGCGGGATAAATCCTGCGCCGAGTGCAAAGACCAACGCCAAAGCAGCGGAGAATATCGTCGAGTAGACAATGATCTTCTGTCCAGCATTGCGTGCCGTATCCACTGACTTCGCGCCCAAGGCAGCGCCGATGAGCGTCTGGGCGGCGATAGCCAACGAGTCTAGAATCAGCGTGAGGAAATTCCATATCTGCAGCATGACTTGGTGGGCTGCCAATGGAGCAGTACCAAAGCGTGCTGCTACCGCCGCGGCCGATAAGAATGCCACCTGCAAGCTCGCGGAACGGATAATCAAGTCTCGCCCCAAGACCAACTGACGTTTAATAACGCGGGGTCGCAACCGCCACGAGCCGGTGTGCTGCTTTTTCAACTCGAGCAAAAATAGCAGAGCAATAATGCCCATGCCCAAAACATTGGCCCAGGCGGAGCCTACAAGCCCCCACCAGTGCACAAATATCGGCACAGCAATCGCGCCTGGGATCAAGCCTGCGAGCGTAAAATACAAAGGCCGTTTAGTATCTTGTACTCCACGCAACCAGCCATTTCCGGCCATTTCCACGAGTGTGATGGGAATCGATAAGGCAGCGACGTGCAGCCACGAGGCAGCCAGACTAGCGGTTTCGGGATTACCCGTCATCCACAAAGCAATCTGGCCGCCAAACAGCCACATGATGCACGCCAGCCCAAAGCCGACGATCAGCGCAACATAAGTCGCCTGCACGCCTTCGGCGATTGCTCCTTGCCTATCCCCTGACCCAAACAGCCGCGAGGACCGCGCGGTGGTGCCATAGGATAAGAAAGTCAGCTGTGTAGTCACGACCGACTGCACCGCCGCAGCCGCGCCCAAAGCCGCCAACTGCGATGCACCTAGGCGCCCGACCACCGCTGTATCCAGCAAAAGATACAGCGGCATCGCCGCTAATACCCCGAGCGCCGGTAGCGCAAGCCCGAAGACCCTCCGCGCAGATACTTGGGAATCCTTAGAACTGACCAACGATATCCACTAGTTCCGCAATAATATCTTCTGGTTCTCCCGAGGTCGAATACCCTGCGGCAGGAACATGTCCCCCGCCACCAAGGCGGCGAGCAACCTGCGAGCAGTTGACGTCATTAGAGCGTAGTGAAACAGCCCAAAATCCTGGCACCTGTTCCTTAAACACCACGCCTAAATCCGTGCCATCTAAAGCACGCACGAAATCAACCATGGTCTCTACTGCAGAATCCGAATGCCCGGAGATGACATCATAGCGACCAACCAGCACCGCCATGGTGTGCTTGCCGGCCGGAACAATCTGCACATTAGCCAGCACTCGACCAAGCATCTGCAAATCTTCTGCAGTGTTGGAGTCCATCAGATCTACTGCGATCTGCTTGGTATCTAGCCCATACTCCATCAGCTTTCCAGCTAAGCTGTGCATCTGGGGCCGGCCCCACCGGAAACTTCCGGTGTCAGTAACCAGACCTGCATACATTGCATGCGCTATCTCAGAGTTGAGAGTCACACCAAGTTCTTCCAGTACCGGTGCTAAAACCGTCGTCGTCGACTCACACGAGACATCAACCAAGTTGATATTGCCAAAACCGTGGTTAGAGGCATGGTGGTCAATGCAGACCACGTTGCCGCGTCGGATGGCCTTGGCTAAATCGCGTGCAAGCAATCCGGTGCGATCCAACGAGCCGCAATCCACCGTGACATACAAGTCATAGCCGGTGGGCAAACTCGTTGTTACTTCCACGGTGTCAGTGCCTGGAATCGTAAAAAGATTCTCTGAAATGGGCCAATCTTGGCCAACTACGCAACGAGTCTTTTTACCTAGTTGCTCTAGCCCCAGGCGCAACGTAGCCATCGAACCTAAAGCATCTGCATCTGGACGGAGATGGGCCACGATACACACCGAGTCAGCTTCCTGGAGTGCTCCCACCACTTCTGAAATAGAGGACATGGACAGATTTATTCCCCATCCGTCTTATATGGATTAGCTTCGCCAGCTGGCTTAGCATTTTCCTTGAGCTTCGCCAGCTCTTCATCACGTGCGCGGGCACGTGCAAGCAATGCTTCCATGTGAGCTGATGCTTCTGGAACAGCATCGAACTCGAAAGCCAAGGTCGGGGTAAAGCGCACCTGCAACTGATCGCCAACGATCTTGCGCAGCTGCCCCTTGGCACGGTTTAGAGCTTCAGCAGCCTGATCCAGATCTGGTTCTGAGTCAATGTCAACGCCGCGCACGGTGTAAAACACGGTTGCGTCATGTAGGTCACCGGTAACACGGGTATCAGTAATGGTGACAAGTTCAAGCCTGCGATCTTTAATTTCGCGCTCGATGGCGGTTGCCACAATAGTTTGAATGCGCTTTGCCATCCGGGCCGCGCGTGCATGATCAGCCATGATATCCGCCTCTACTTTTTCTTAACTAGCTTTGGACAATCCTAGTGTACTTTTTAGAATTCGAAAACACTTGCTTAAGGGCTAAAGAAGCCGGGCACAAGGCCCGGCTTCAATAGCAATCTAATACGAATTGCTACACGATGTAGCTCGTACCTTTATTAGGTACGTGGCACTTCAACCTCTTCGTATGCCTGGATGAAGTCGCCAACCTGGATATCTGGGTAGGACAGAACCATACCGCACTCGTAACCAGCGTTGATTTCGTTTGCGTCGTCCTTCTCGTGACGCAAGGACTCAATCTTGGCATCGGAAGTAATGACATTGCCGTCGCGGACAATACGTACCTTGCCGTTGCGCTTGACCTTGCCCTCGGTGACCATACAACCAGCGATGGTACCGATAGCGGAGGACTTGAACAGGGCACGGATCTCTGCCGCACCGGTGTCGCGCTCTTCGTAGATTGGCTTGAGCATGCCCTTGAGTGCCTGCTCAACTTCTTCGATAGCACGGTAGATAACGGTGTAGTAGCGAACGTCGACGCCTTCAGCGTTAGCTTCTTCAGTTGCCTTGCCTTCTGCGCGAACGTTGAAGGCAATGATGACAGCATCAGAGGCGGCAGCCAAGGAGACGTTGGTCTGAGTAACTGCACCAACACCACGGTCGATGATGTTGAGCTGTACCTCGTCATCAATCTCAATATCAAGCAGTGCGTCTTCCAGTGCTTCAACAGAACCGGCGTTGTCACCCTTGAGGATGAGGTTGAGCGTCGAAGTTTCCTTAAGTACTGAATCCAGATCCTCAAGGGAAACACGCTTGCGGGACTTAGCCTGCAGTGCAGAACGCTTACGTGCGTCACGCTGAGCTGCAATCTGACGCGCCACGCGGTCATCTTCAACAACCAAGAGATTGTCACCAGCACCAGGAACACCGTTAAGACCCTGAACCTGAACTGGACGGGATGGACCAGCTTCTTCGACGTCCTGACCGAACTCGTCGAGCATGCGACGTACGCGACCGAAGGAGTCGCCCACGACGATGGAGTCGCCCACGCGCAAAGTACCGCGCTGAACGATAACGGTTGCGACTGGACCACGACCACGATCGAGGTGAGCTTCGATGGAAACACCCTGTGCGTCCATGTCTGGGTTTGCAGTTAGTTCCAGAGCCGCATCAGCGGTTAGGACTACAGCTTCCAACAATGCGTCGATGTTGGTGCCAGCCTTCGCCGAGATGTCGACGAACATGGTGTCACCACCATATTCTTCCGGAACCAGACCGTATTCCGTCAGCTGACCACGGATCTTGTCCGGAGCAGCTTCTGGCTTATCAATCTTGTTCACGGCAACCACGACTGGGATATTTGCTGCCTTGGCGTGGTTGATTGCTTCGACGGTCTGTGGCATAACGCCGTCGTCTGCAGCAACAACCAGAATTGCCAAGTCAGTGGACTTTGCACCGCGGGCACGCATGGCGGTAAACGCCTCGTGACCTGGGGTATCCAGGAAAGTAATGGTGCGCTCGCCACCGTCGATATCAACCTGGGTCTGGTATGCACCAATGCCCTGGGTAATACCGCCGGCCTCGCCCGCGCCTTCGTTGGTACGACGAACTGTATCCAGAAGACGCGTCTTACCGTGGTCAACGTGACCCATGACGGTAACAACTGGAGGACGCTTAGCAAGGTCTTCCTCAGTGCCTTCGTCATCACCGAACTGCAGGTCAAAGGACTCCAGCAGTTCACGGTCTTCGTCTTCTGGGGAAACAACCTGAACATCGTAGTTGATTTCAGCACCCAGCAGCTGCAAGGTCTCTTCCGAAACGGAAGCAGTTGCGGTCACCATTTCACCGAGGTTAAACAGTGCCTGTACCAATGCTGCTGGATCTGCACCGATCTTCTCGGCGAAGTCAGCCAAGGATGCGCCACGACGCAGGCGAATTGATTCGCCCTTGCCGTCTGGAAGGCGTACGCCACCAACTACGTTTGGTGCGCGTAGCTCTTCGTATTCATTCCTCTTCTGACGCTTCGACTTCTTACCACGACGTGGTGCGCCACCTGGACGGCCGAATGCACCAGCGGTGCCACCGCGACGTCCGCCGCGTCCACCTGGACCGCTGCGGAATCCGCCTGGTGCACCAGCGCCGGTACCGGCACCTGGTCCACCCTTGCCTGGACGACCGCCACGACCGCGGCCACCTGCAGCTGCTGCCTTTTGAGGCATTGCTGCTGGGTTCGGGTGCGAAGGCATCATCGCTGGCGATGGACGGCGACCACCTGACTGGCCACCAGACTGTGGCTTGTTTTCACGGTTGTCTGGACGCTGTCCATCACGCTTGCCACCCTGTGGCTTTTGGCGTGGACCCTTTGCTCCACCTGGGCGAGGTGCAGGACGATCGCCTGAACCGCCACCGGAAGAAAATGGGTTATTAGCCACGCGGCGTGAACCGCCAGGCTTTGGCATAGAGCGTGGAGTTGGGCCGCCCTCAGCACCTGGCTTCGGAGCACCAGGCTTTGGTGCTGCCGGCTTAGGAGCTGCTGGCTTTGCTGCCTCTGGCTTCGGCGTC
>DGYFI06203__coassemble_1126_pt1 | contig 29029 bp, 23 predicted proteins | sample DGYFI06203__metabat2_high_PE_036 | metagenome-assembled genome bin DGYFI06203 | reverse complement strand
ACCCCGATTGCACAGTGCCCAACTGCTGCACCGGAATTTGATGACTGGCAGGGTGTAAAGCTTGACGCCATCTTGTTCGGCGGCCGCCGGGCAAGCACCGTCCCATTGGTTACCCAGTCCTTTGACTGGGAGCACGGCACAATGATCGGCTCCCTGCTGGCATCCGGTCAGACCGCAGCGTCTGCTGAAGCTAAGGTTGGCTCCCTGCGCCACGACCCAATGGCAATGCTGCCATTCATTGGTTACAACGCTGGTGACTACCTGCAGAACTGGATCGACATGGGTAACAAGGGCGGAGACCTCTTGCCAAAGATCTTCCTGGTCAACTGGTTCCGTCGTGGTGAAGACGGCCGCTTCCTGTGGCCTGGCTTCGGCGAGAACTCCCGTGTTCTCAAGTGGGTCATTGACCGCGTGGAAGGCAACGTTGGCGCTGAAGACACCGTTATCGGCAGCACCGCACGTGCAGAGGACCTGGACCTGACTGGTCTGGATACTCCACTGGAAGACATCAAGGAAGCACTAGGCGTTGACCCAGCTGAATGGGGCGGCGACTTGGAAGACAACCTTGAGTACTTGCGTTTCCTCGGCCCACGCGTGCCGCAGGAACTGCATGACCAGCTCGATGCACTCAAGACCCGCATCGAATCGGTCTAAGTCTTAAAGCATCCAAGCCCGCCAGCCTGTTGAAGGTTAGGCGGGCTTTTTGCGCAAGACCAGCACTAAGTTCGAGGTCAAGATTTCCCGCAATACCGGCATGCGCACAATCGCCCACGCCCAAGCAGGGTGATAGCGCGGAAACGCCGCTAGGAGTTCTTTGTCGCGCGCATAGTCCAAGCCTTCGCGCACAGAGACCGCAAATAAGGACTCGCCCCAGACATTCTTTGGCGGATGCCCATGGACTTTCTCATATCGCTGCCTGGCAAACTCGCCGCCGATATAGTGTTGCCACAGCCCGGTTTCATGTCCGCCAAAAGGTCCCAGCCACGCGGTATAGCTGATAACGGCAATGCCGCCGGGGCGGGTAACGCGCAGCATTTCATCGGCCATCGCCCAGGGCTTGTCGATGTGCTCTGCCACATTAGAGGAATACACCACCTCAAAGGTGCCATCGGCAAAGGGCAAAGCGGTGCCATCCCCGCGCACAGAATTACTCAGCGTGATTCCGGCTGCTGCCATCTCTCCGGCATCGGGCTCGACACCGAAATATAGTGCGCCGCGGTTTTCAAACTCGCTGGCGAAATAGCCGGGTCCACCGCCGACATCCAAGACCTTGGCCCCGGAAAGTGAGAGACCGGTGTCGCGACAGAGGGCATCGATAAGCGAAGCTGTGTCGCGCGCTAGCGCCCCGTAGAAGATATCGGGTCGGGATTGCTCAAAGCGAAAAGCCCGCAAGAGCTGCCAAGCGCGCGAAAAGGTTGCTAAAGCCCGGGTATGTTGCATGGACTTGCTAGGCTTATTACCCACGATGAAGATCCTCCTGTTGTGCTGGCGCGATTCCACCCACCCACAAGGCGGCGGTTCAGAACGCTACCTCGAACGCGTCGGGGAGTATCTGGTATCCCGTGGCCACGACGTCATTTTCCGAACCTCGCGGCACATGAATGCTGCGCGCAGTGAAGTCCGCAATGGCGTGAAATACTCCCGCGGTGGTGCTAAATACAGCGTATATCCCACCGCTTTGGCGATGATTGCTGCGGGTCGTTTAGGCATTGGCCCATTGCGCGGCGTGGATGTGGTGGTTGATACCCAAAATGGTATTCCTTTCTTCGCGCGGGTGGTTTCTGGCAAGCCGACGGTATTGCTGACGCACCATTGCCACCGCGAGGTGTGGCCGGTGGCGGGTCGAGTTATTGGCCGGTTGGGCTGGTTTTTAGAATCTCAAGTTGCGCCGTGGGTCTACCGGAATTCGGAGACGGTGACGGTCTCAGCTGCCTCGAGCGCGGACTTGGCGGAGCTGGGTGTGCATGGTGCGCACATCATTGAAAATGGCGTGGATCCTATCCCGGCGCACATTCCGATTATTGAACGCGAATCTCCCATTCACCTGGTCACGCTGTCGCGGCTGGTGCCGTATAAGCAAATTGAGCACGCGATTGACACGGTTGCATCGCTTTCCGATGCCACCCTGGACATCATCGGTTCCGGCTGGTGGGAAGCACAACTGCGCACCTACGCGCGCGAGCGCGGGGCGTTGGCGAAGGTGAATTTCCACGGGCAGGTCACCGAAGATTACAAGCACGCGCTTTTAGCCCGCGCCGATATCCACCTGATGCCCTCGCGCAAAGAAGGCTGGGGTCTGGCGGTGATGGAAGCTGCCCAACATGGTGTGCCCACTGTGGGTTATAGCTTCGGGCTGCGCGATAGCGTGCTGCACAATAAGACTGGCTTGCTGGTAAATGATGAGAAAGAATTTGCCGAGGCGACACAGAGGCTTATCCGGGATAGCGGATTGCGGGAGAAGTTAGGGCAGGCGGCTAAAGATTTTGCTCTGGGCTTTTCGTGGGATTCGACTGGCGCTCGTTTCGAAGAATTGCTGCACGGGCTAGGGCAGCAATCAGCGGACTAAGCATCCATAGGCTGGTTAAAATCCACGGCACTTTCGGCGTGCTCGCGGCGGTTTCATAAACGATTTCTTCGCCTTCGACGACCACACCAATGCCGAGTTCCTCCACGGCTTTTCGGTCATTATTCTGCCAGGCGGTCATTGCTGCTTGCCAGCGGGGGCTCGGGATATCGACGACCTCGCCGTCGACGGTCAGCTGGCCTGATTCGACCTTGTTGACCACCTTGGAATAAGGGTCGATGGCCAAGCGACCATCGGTAGTGACCAAGGTATCGCGGTCTACGAAAAGAACCTCGCGGGAGCCGATTTCGCGGACCAAGTCAGGGTCAACTAGCTGCGCGTGGGTGCCGCGCAGTGCCGCAAGCGAGGATGAGGCATCGGGGGTTTGCAAGATGATAAATCCCAGCGCGCATGCTGCTGCGATAGTTTGTTTCGCGGGAATGCGCCCGATCGCCGCGACATAGGCGGGGAGAGCAAGTACGAGCAGCTTCTGACTATCGCGGAACAAGCCTGCACCAGGAATATGCTCAAGTGCCCACGCCATCGCCGCGGGGGCTAGCCAAGCGAAAATAGCGATGCCCATGCCGACAAGAGCCAAGACGATAAGCCGCTTGGGAACAGAACGGATACCGAGAAGCACGCAAGCAAAGACCCCGAGGCCAAAAAGCGCAAAGCCAAGGTGCCGCGAGTCGGGCACCGCGTCAGCATTCCAGATCCCTCCCAGCCCCAGCAGCGCGCCGAGGGTGCCCACGGCCTCTTCGGCGCGCGGAGCAAAAGCTTGCGCTGCAGCCAACGGGTTCATATCCTGTCCGCCGCGAAATGTCGCAATGATGCCAGGAATAGCCCACGGCAGGAGATACAGCACGCCCAGACCAAGGGTTACTAGGCGATGCTTATTCATACACACTAAGGCCACAGTGATGCCGACGAGCGCGCCAGTGGGCGTTAGCGACGCTACAAATACCAAAAGCCACACCAGCAGTGCGCGCCCGTTTAAAGCGGCGGCAGCAATCAGCGGCAGAAGCCAGGCGGCAATTACCACCGACCAATGGCCTTGCAAGAGCCTTTCGATGACAAAGGGGTTGGCGACTGCCAATGCGATCGCGGATAGTGTGGGAAGAAGTTCTTTATTGCTTAACCACCACGCGCCCGTGGCGGCACCTACAGCGGAAGCAACCATCAGGGCTTTGACCACCCAGGTCGCAGGCATCACTACAGCGATAATGCTTAAGAAACCATCTTGTGGCGCATTGCGGGCAAAGAGATCACCACCGCCGAAATTCGACGCCGTCATCTGTGGGTAATCCAAGACGAGCATGTCGCGCCACGCTAATTGACCGCCGAAGAGAAAAGGCCACACTACGGCCAGGACTGCTGCCGCCGAGAAGGCGGAAAAGACCAGCCTATTTCTCACGCTGCCTGCTAAAACGCCACGCGCAGACAAGCAAAAGCACGGCACCAACAATCGCTAGGACCCAACCGATGATGCTGACTACCTGAATAGCTAAGACAGTGTTTTTCACCTTATCCAGCTCAGCCTGCGTGGAGGCTTCATCCCAGGAAATATCGGTGGCGAATAACGTGCGATCATCCGTCGGTTCTTCTTGCGGCGTACCGGCGAGATAAATTTGCATCTTCTCGTTGACATCCACGATGCGCCCGGTCGTGGGCTCTACCCACACGGTGCGCTCAACAGCGTAATAGGGGTTGAGATTATCGGGGAAACGTTGATCATCGAAAAGCTGCGAAACGTCAATCCCTTGGCGCTGCTGGTAGAAGGAATAGGTTGGGATACCTGCGACCTTTTCATCAGTGAGATAGTCAATCGGCTCCGATTTTTGCATCACGGGATCGAAATAGGGATAAGAGCGCTGCTCGGTTTGCGAGGGGAAGAAATAGTCAATGCCGTCAATTTCCGCGCCCTCGGAATTTAGTACCGCTCCGCCATGAATGGAAAATTCCTGCGTGGTATCCGTCCCCGCCATGGGATACGCCGATTCGCGGTTAAGCAGCGCGCTTTGGGCAATCTCGGCGACTTTCTCTCCATCCAAGCTTGCTTCGATAGTGCTTTCAGCAACTGCTGCGGCATCATCTACTTCGGTCTTTGCGGTGGTGGAATGGCGTGTAATCTCAAGCTCTGAAATTTCTTGGGAGCACTCGCCGGTGTCTTCGCAATGCATAACTTGGGCTTCGGCGGGGCCCATAGTGATGGAAATATCTTCTTTAAATGACAAAGGTCGCGTGCGCTGGGTAACCAGGCTGGGCGCGAGCGCTCCTACAATCAAGCACACCAGTGCGATGATGGCGGTGAGCTTTAGCGAAGACTGGTTACGTAGCATTTAAGAAAGATTATCCAATTCAAATAACAGGAGGTGATAACGATTAGTACTTTACCGCAGCACCTACCCGCTTTAGACGGCATCCGCGCGGTAGCCGCACTGGGAATCGTTGTCACCCATGTTTCCTTCCAAACTGGCACCGGCTGGGCACTGGCAGAACGCTTTGACTATTTCGTCGCAGTATTCTTCGCGCTTTCGGCCTTTGTGCTGTGGCGCAGGCCCGTTAACCAGCACTATTATCGCAACCGCACCGCGCGCATCGCCCCTGCTTATCTGGTCTGCGTCAGCGCTGTGATTCTGCTTTTCCCCGAGGCTCGGACCATGGATATCTGGCAGATTCTCACCAACCTCACGCTGACGCAGCTCTATATCCCCGACGGGCTCGCGCCGGGGCTCACGCACCTGTGGTCCTTGTGTGTGGAAGTGGCCTTTTACCTTGCTCTTCCTGTGATTGCCTGGGCGATGCGCAGGCTAAGTCGCCGAGGGCGCTTAGCCGCGATTATTAGCGCCGCAGTGCTGTCTTTTGCCTGGCCGTGGCTACCTTTCGTCGCGGCTTTCGATGGCGAGGGCATCAACTTCCAAATCTGGCCACCGTCCTATATTTTGTGGTTTGCGATTGGCATGCTCGCGGCGGAATTCGAGGGCCGCGTGAAAATCTCCTCTCGCATTCGACCTGTCGCGTGGCTGCTTGCCGCAGCAATCATGTGGGTGGCTTCACGCGAATGGTTTGGCCCACAAGGTTTGGTACACCCAGAACCGGCAGAGTTTAACCGCCGCATTCTCGCTGGCGGACTATTCGCCGCATGCATCGTGGTGCCTTATGCCCTGGGCGGGCCCAGCAAAATCTTGGAAAGCACAACCTGGCAGTTCCTGGGCAAGATTTCCTATTCCATTTTCTTATGGCACGTCGCAATCTTGGGCCTGATGTTCCCGCTGACGGGTATTTCGTTATTCTCAGGGCATTTTACGCTCATCTTTATTCTCACCGTGGCGTTTACCATCGCGGTGAGTTATGCCAGCTATGAACTGATTGAGGAACCCGCGCGGCTTTATTTCCGCGGTAGGAAAAGACAAGCCACAGCGGCGGCGGCTAAGCCGGCAACCAAGACAGAATCACCGGCATAGCTTTCCGATGGCCACGGCGCCCGCGCCAACATCGCGCCCGCAATGAGCATTAGCGCAGCCGATAAATAACCCGGCTGAAGATTGGTCCAGCGCAACACGGCCCACACGCAGAGCGCAGCTATGCCGAAGACCCAATTGACCGTAGTTAGAACCGCAAGACCGAGTACCCACGGCCGACCCATTTCTAATTGCGCTGGCTCACCGCGCAAACGCCCTTTCCATGCGCACGCCACAAGCGTTGCGATGCCAATCGCTCCACCAATGAGCAGCCACGCGCGGTATAAGCCATCGGCAACATGTTCCATGTGAAACTGGCCAGAGACTCCTGCTGGAATCACAAACCCTTGAGATGCCGCGTCAATTTCCAACGGCGCCAATTCCGTATCCCCGAGATAGCCGCGCAGACCAGCATTAAAAGCCCGGCCGGTGTTTAAAATCCGCTCGGAATCGGCAGCCGCAATTTCAGCGCCAGTAGCTTCATATGCCACCTGTTCCTCGGTAGCGGTAAGGCTCATCCACTGCGCGCGGGTTTCTACCCGGTGCGTGCCTTTGCTCAAGGTAAGGGTGTCGCCGGGGGAGTAGAGGGTGTCATCGATAAGCACTTCTGCTCTATCAGCATCTAGGGTCACGGTCATCTCGCGCGGGGCAGTAAATTCGCGGATGATGATGCCGGTGTCGATAAATAGGCGCTGGAAAATGAACTGCTGTACATCCGGGGAGGTATCCGGCACCGTGACCACGCGCTGAGCCTGCGCGATTTCGGCAATGCCGACGCGCTCGCTCAATTCCACGCGGATGGTTTCGGTCGGCCCGCCCGGCACGGTGATGGTGCTTGGGGTATTGGCTTCCAGCTTGGCGGTGACCTTCGCGCCGTCGGCGCCGTGGATTTCCACCTCGGTTTTGCGCGTGGCAGTCAGCGTGATTTCGGGAGTCGGGAAATCGCCGTCGAGCTGCAACCAGCCGGTGTGTCCGGGTGCTGGCCACCAGGCGGTTTCGGGGTTGCCGTCGGCGGCAGCGGTCAATGAGCGCGCCGGGTTGGCGCCGCCAAAGGCAGATGCATCGCTTGCCGATGACTTTGCCGACAACCGCACATCCCCCTCTTCCACGGTGGTCAATGGCCCGGCGCTAGGATAATCGCGCGCTGCGTTGTTGGAGGTAGATTCGTCCCCTTCGGCCAACTGTGCGCTGGATGCGCCATCGAGCGTGCCGAAGTTTCTATCCACCAGCGCTGGAGTATCGGTAACGATGTCAGCGTTGGCTTTGACTAGCTGACGTGGGCCAGGAACGCCGAGCATGTCGAGCAGCGCGAGGATTTCCCCGCCGCCGGCAACAGTGGTGGGTTCGCTATCGGCGATGAGCATGTCGGGTTGCTCGTCTAGGAGCACGACGTCGACCTCGCCGAAGGTATGCAGGGTACCGGGAAGTTCCTCCGGGTCGAATTCGGTGAAGGAATTCTCCAGGTCATGGCGGTAGACAACCGCGCCGATGCCTAGACGCTGCAAGGCCTTGGCGCCTTGTTCAGGGGCGTAGCGCAAGATGTCCATGATGCCGTCGAGTCCGCGGATGGCCTCGGCGGGAATCAGCGGGATGGCATCGCGGAAAGCCAGCGGGGTATCCACGAGCGGTTGGGCTGGTTCATCGCGGGTCCAGCCCCAGTCTTGGCGGGCAAAAGACGTCTGCGGTGCAATCAGTGTGCGGGTATCTTGCGCGTTGATGTTGATAAAATCGGCTGCTTCCTGCCAGTACTGCGGCACCTCCTCGTAGGCGCCTTTGGGCAACAGCCGGCCCGTCCAAGCAGGCGCGGTGCTGGTGAGCACCACCAAAACCACCAACGTGGCGGCAGCCATGCGGCGGGTGGCAAGCTTATGCGCTGCGACCGCCACCCCGAGTGCCAAGGGCAAGCGCACCAGGGGATCGAATTTGTGCAGGTTGCGCATAAAAGCGCCGGCGCCATCGAGGAAATCGAGGTAAACACCTAAGTGCGTTCCCATGACGGCGATGCCGATGAGCAGCATCGCGGTCCAGATTTTTGGAAGGCGCGTGAGACCAGCCAAGCCCACCGCGGCTACCGCGCAGGTAGCGAGGATAAAAAGTGGTTCGGTGGTTAATAGGGAACCGGCTTGGCGCTCGGTATCGACAAACGTGGACCAGCTGGTGGTACCCCGCAGTAGCTCCGGCAGGTTCAACCAACGCGTGGTCACATAAGCAGATTCAATATAGTCCGTAAAAGCAGGCGCGTATTTGCCCAGGATGAGCAGCGGCCCAATCCACCAGGCGCTGACCAGCGCGCAGCCGATAAGCCACAGACCTAAGGCTTTGAATTGTTTGCGATATAACAACACGATGGCCGCGGGCACACACGCAGCCAATGTCGCGGTGGCGTTAATTGCCCCCATGCACGCCACCGGAACGACGGCGGCAGCAATATGCCGCCAGGAAATACGCTGGACCAGAAACGGCGCCACCACCCAGGGCGCGAGCATGACCGGCCAAGTCTCCGAAGAAATCGCCGTCAACGTGGTCAGCGCACGCGGGCTGAGCGCATAGACGAAACCGCCGAGTACCAGCCAGGCAGGGGAAAGAGTGACAACCTTGCGGGCAAGGACAACAAAGCCCGAATAGCCCACGCCCAGCACAATTGTCCACCACAGACGCTGAGCTACCCAGTCCGGTAGGAAGTCGGTGAGGAGAAAGAAGGCACCTTGTGGAAACAGGTAGCCATAGGCCTGGTTTTGTAACTGGCCAAGAGGAAAATTATCAGAGTAGACAGAAAAAGCGCCGGCTAAAAAGCCTAAAGGATCGGCGCTCAAATCATGTTTAGTATCCGCAGCAATCAGCCCGAACGGCTGCGCAAAAGCTAAAACGGCACAGATTACCCACCCGATAGCGTGGACATACAACTATCCGCGGGATCCGTATTCAGGGCTGCCCATCACGGCTTCATCGGCAGGCACTGCATGCGACGATGGCACCGAATCCTGCCCGGAGAACTGTGCCACCCCAATGATGGTAATAATCCCCAAGGCAATACCCACGACAACAGAGCCGAGGGCGGGGCCGAAAGTGCGAGGCATATTTTCTACAATTCCTTAGTCGAAGTATTCGGGGTCATCGTCTTCATCATCTTTTTCCGGCGGGACAATAAAGACCGGGCGGCCAGCATGACGCACAATGTGCTCCGCCGTGGAATTATTCCACCAGCCACGAAAACCCTTCAAAGCGCGGGTACCAGTGACAATAATATCAACATCTAACTCATCAGCGGCGTCTACGATAGCAGAAGCAATGGTTGTTGCTGACTCTACTAAATGCGCACGTCCAGCAAGACCTAAATCCTCAGCGACTTTCACACCTTCGCGGCAAATCGCCAGAGCCTCTTCATATGCTGGGTCGTCTTCAACAGCTTCGGTATCCATGGCGGCTTGTTGCAGGCCCGTGCGCGTCACCACCCGTGCTGCTTGGCGCGCCACGGGCTCCCAGGCAGTTAAGATTTCCACCGTTCCAGGTTGCAAGAAACGCGCAGCATATTCCATGGCGCGCGCAGCTCTATCGGAGCCGTCGTAGGCAATGAGCATGGTCTGTGCATTATTCATATCGACAATTGTAACCATGCCATTAGCCAAAATGGGGTGAGTGCGGCACACTAGGAAATCGATGAAAAGGTTTGTTGGATTAATTCTCGCGGCAGGCATGCTTGCCGGCTGCGCCGCGCCTGTCGATGACACCCCCGCCCCAACCCCGACCAGCACCACCACGACAACAACCACCTCGACAACGCCGACAAGCACGTCCAAGCCAGAGGTAGATGTGCGCGAACAAGTAGCCCGCATGCTCATGCCGGGCGTGGTCAATTACGCCGATGCTAAAGCCAAACTCCAAGCCGGCGTCGGCGGGATTTTCATTACCAGCTGGGCCGATCCGAACCTGCTCTATCAAATCGAGGGGCTGCGGAAAGAAATCGGCCGGCCTTTTGATGTCGCCATTGATTTTGAAGGCGGACGCGTGCAGCGCTTCTCCGAGATTTTAGGCGCGCATCCTTCCCCGCGTGAGCTAGCTGCAACAATGAGTGTTGAGCAGGTAGAGGCCAAAGCGTATGAAATCGGCAAAAGCCTGCGAGCACATGGCATCACGGTGGATTTCGCGCCGGTCATTGACGTTGATGGTGGCGGGCTGGAAGTTGTCGGCGACCGCTCCTTTTCCCAAGACCCGCGCCTTGCGGGTGATTATGGCGCGGCCTTTGCCCGCGGTCTGCAAAGCGCCGGGGTGCAAGCTGTCTTTAAGCACTACCCCGGCCACGGACACGCTTCAGGCGATACGCACCTAGGCGAGGCGATTACCCCGCCGCTATCGCAACTATTCCAGCACGATTTGATTCCTTTTGAAGAAGCCTTCGCGCAGGCCCCAGATGCAGCAGTGATGGTAGGGCACATGGTGGTGCCAGGGCTTGGCGATGGCACAACCCCTGCCAGCCTAAACAACCACGCCTACGGGCTTTTGCGTAACCACCACAATTTCCACGGCACTGCTTATACCGACGATCTCACGGGTATGGCCGCGATTTCCAATACGATGGGCATTGAACAAGCAGTCCCGGCGGCGCTGGCGGCGGGTGCTGACCAGGCACTATGGTCATCGGCAAGCAATGTTGATGCGGTCATAGAATCCTGCGTGCAGGCCGTGGAAGCAGGGCAGATCCCCCGCTCGCATCTGCCACAGGTTGGATAGCGTGTAATAACGCATTACCCTAATATCTGTGAATAAAGCGGGTACAGGGAAAAAGTGGGCCATTATCGCCGGGCTCCTCGTGGGCCTTTTGGTGATCTTGGGCGTTGCCTACGCACTGGATGTTGTCAGTGGCAAGGGCAAGCTTCCACGCAAGACGTCAGTCGGCGGCGTGGATATTTCGCGCATGGAGCCGCAGGCTGCCATCGACAAGCTCGAAAGCGAACTCGGCGGCGCCACCTCCCAGTCTGTGACCGTGACCGCGGGAGAGCGCGAGGCGCAATTTATCCCTGAGCAGGCCGGCATGTCGCTGGATTTTGCTGCGGCAGTGGACTCGATTCCTGAAGCTTCGATGAACCCCTTTGCCCGCTTGGCGGCGTTTTTCGGCGGACCCCAAGAGATTGATGTCGATGCCGATATTGAACCAACTGCCTTGGAACCCGTGCTCAACCGCCTGAGCAATGAGCTTTCTTTCGATGCCACCGATGGCCAGGTTGCCATTGAAGAAGGCGAGGTCAAGACCGTTGATGCCAAGCTTGGCCAAAGCGTTGACCGCGGCCAGCTGGAGGAGAAGGTCACCAGTGATTGGCTTGACCCGAAGGGCGTGGAGGTAGAGCCAGAGGACGTGCAGCCGGTCATTGACCAGGACAAGGTCGATGAATTCGCCGCGGGTCCTGCGAAGGCCGCGCTCAACGGCGACTTGGAGCTCAAGGGCCGCGAAGATGTCACCGCAAGCTTGGATAAACAAGCTATTTCCAGCTTCGTTGGGGTCAAGAAGGAGGGAGAAAACCTCCAGCTAGACATTGATGTTGAGCGCGCACAAGAGCTTTTCGATGCCACCTTGGCCGATACTGAAACCGAAATGCAAAATGCGCAGATTTCCTTTGCCTCTGGGGCTATGCAGGTTACCCCGCACTCCGATGGTGAAGTGATCGACTGGGAGACCACCCTGCGCGATTTTGATAAGCGCGTTTTGGGCGAAGAGCCTCGGGAATGGGATGCGGCTTATGAGGATGAGCCGGCAGAATTTACTACCGAAGACGCAGAGAATGCCTCCTTTGATGAGGTTGTCGGCGAGTTTACAACTTCGGGTTACTCGGATGCTTCTGGCCGCAATATTGAGCTAACCGCGCAAATGGTCAATGGTGCGGTTATTTCTCCGGGCGATACCTTCTCTTTGAATGGCTACACCGGTCCTCGCGGTGCAGCCCAGGGCTTTGTGGAATCCGGCATCATTATTGACGGCCACGCAGGCACTGCTGTCGGCGGCGGCATTTCGCAGTTTGCGACTACCTTGTACAACGCTTCCTACTTCGCTGGCATGACCGATGTCGCGCACACCCCGCACTCCTACTACATCTCCCGTTACCCTGCGGGCCGTGAAGCCACGGTGTATGAAGGTGCGATTGACCTGCAGTTCAAGAATGATTCGCAGTACCCCGTGCAGATTCAAACCAGCTTTGGCGGCGGCAACGTGACCGTGAAGTTGATGGGTGTCAAGACTGTAGATGTGGAATCTGTTAACAATGGCCGCTGGGCACAAACCTCGCCGCACCGGATTCAATTATCCGGCAGCGATTGTGCGCCTTCTTCAGGTGCGCCTGGATTTACGACGTCCGATACTCGGATTATTCGGGATTTGAGCGGGAATGAAATCAACCGCGAGACAGTAACCACCGTCTATGATCCCCAGCCGATTGTGACCTGCAGCTAGGTTAAAATGGAGCCGGCGACGAGAATCGAACTCGCACTCTCAGCTTGGGAAGCTGATGTTCTACCACTAAACTACGCCGGCGCGTAACAAAATATAAGTGTACACCGAGGAATAAAACCTCAGAAACTTGGAGGGTCATTGTGCTTCTATCCGACAAGGATATCCGCGCTGCCATTGAAGCTGGACGCCTAGGCATTGAGCCTTTTGAGCCGGAGCTTATCCAACCGTCGAGCGTGGATGTTCGCATCGACAAGTACTTCCGGGTTTTTAATAACTCGAAGTACACCCACATCGACCCTAAGCGCGACATGCCTGATTTGACCACTGAGGTCGAAGTTCCTGAGGGTGAATCTTTCGTGCTGCACCCTGGTGAGTTTGTACTTGCTGCCACCTTGGAGAAGTTCACCCTTCCTAATGACCTGGCGGGCCGTCTGGAAGGTAAATCTTCCCTTGGCCGACTGGGCCTTTTGACCCACTCCACCGCGGGCTTTATCGACCCCGGTTTTTCTGGGCATATCACTTTGGAACTTTCCAACGTGGCAAACCTACCGATCACCTTGTGGCCGGGCATGAAGGTCGGCCAGATGGCGATGTTCATGATGAGCTCGCCAGCTGAAGTTCCTTATGGCTCTGGCGCACTCGGTTCGAAGTACCAAGGTCAGCGCGGCCCCACCCCGTCGAAGTCGTACTTGAATTTTCAATAGATTTAATCGTGGGTTCAACTTGGACCACTAGGCTGTGCAATTATGAAAATGACAGTCTTTGGTACCGGGTATTTAGGCGCAACACACGCAGCATGCATGGCCGAATTGGGCCACGAAGTGCTCGGCGTGGATGTGGATGACAATAAGATCGCGGCGTTGTCGTCGGGCACGGTGCCTTTTTATGAGCCTGGGTTGCCGGAAGTACTCGAGCGGAATTTGGCTGCTGGGCGCTTAAGCTTTTCGACGAACTACGAGCTCGCAGCAGAGTTTGCTAACGTGCACTTTCTCGGCGTCGGCACCCCGCAGCGTCACGGTTCTTATGCTGCCGATATGACCTATGTGCGTGCGGTGATTGAGCAGCTCGTGCCGTTGTTGCGCGGAGAGCACGTTATTTTTGGCAAGTCCACGGTTCCAGTTGGCACTGCTGCCGAGTTGCAGGAGTTGGCGGATTCTTTGGCGCCGGAGGGAACCTCGGTGGAAATCGCGTGGAACCCTGAATTTCTACGTGAGGGCTACGCGGTCAAAGACACGATTACCCCAGACCGCATCGTGTTGGGCGTGCGCTCTGGCGACAGCTCTGCGGAATCTTTGGCGCGCGAAGTCTATGCACAACCCTTGGCAGATAATACGCCCTTCTTGGCCACTGACTTACAGACCGCGGAGCTGGTAAAAGTCGCGGCGAATGCCTTTTTGGCCACCAAGATTTCTTTTATCAACGCGGTCTCTGAAATCTGCGAAATCGCCGGCGGTGACGTCGTGGCGCTTGCCGATGCTATTGGCCACGATGACCGTATCGGCCGCAAGTTCTTAGGCGCCGGCCTGGGCTTCGGCGGCGGCTGTCTGCCCAAAGATATCCGCGCATTTATGGCGCGTGCCGGCGAACTCGGCGCGGACCAAGCGCTGACCTTCCTGCGCGAAGTCGACGCGATCAACATGCGCCGCCGCGACCGCATGGTGGACTTGGCCAAACGCGCCTTCAACGGCTCTTTGCTGGGACACCGCGTGACCGTGCTGGGCTGTGCCTTCAAACCCAACTCGGATGATGTCCGCGATTCCCCGGCGCTTTCTGTAGCAGGCTCCCTGTCGCTCGGCGGCGCCGCAGTCACCGTCTATGACCCCCACGGCATGGACAACGCCCGCAAGGTTTTTCCGACGCTTGGCTACGCAGAAAGCGCTTCCGAGGCGCTCTCTGATGCGGAATTAGTAATCCTTGCGACCGAATGGCAAGAATTCCGCGACCTCGACCCGAAAGCCGTGGCTGAGCTGGTCGCGCGAACCCACATTATTGATGGACGTAACGTCCTCGACGTCGCTTCCTGGAATGCCGCGGGGTGGACCGTGGAGGCTCTAGGTCGGACCTTGACACCGTAAGTGCCGCAATCACCGTGGTCAACGGAACTGCGAGCGTTAGCGCAATCGCGCCCACACCTGAGCGCAGCAGTTCCGTGGCCACGACATCGGAGCTCAACGTGCTGGCAATAGTTCTGTCGGCGGCGGAGATTAGAATCAGCAGCGGCAAACTCGCACCCGTATACGTCAGCACCAGCGTGTAGACCATCGACGCGATGTGGTCACGCCCGACCTTCATGGCGGAGACAAAAAGCTCCCACACACCCGCATCGGGCTGCGCATAGGCCAGCTCATTGACCGTCGAAGCCTGCGCAATAGCCACGTCATTCAAACTTCCCAATGCGCCGATGACGAAGCCGCTGAGCAAAATTCCCACGATGGACACACCGGGGACGTAGAGGAGAAGTTTGAGGTTGGAATCATCGGAAAGCCCTTGCAACGAGGCTGAATCAATCGCCACCCACGCTAAGAAGCCAGCCAAACCCAGGGCGATGAGCACGCCGCCCAACGACGACGCCGCTTTCCAATTGATGCCGTGGACCAAGGGCACAGCTACGAACACAATCGTCGAACACGCGACTAACGCGAGTAGCAGCGGGCTCGTGCCGGCCATGAGCCCGGGAATGAGGAAGACAAACACCACCGCGAGGCTGTACGCCAGTCCGATGAGTGCACGCAGACCCTGCCACGCCGCAACCACGATTATGACGATCGCAGCGATAGCACCCCAGATAAGCAGATTTTTGGTGCGTTCATAATCGGCGAAAGCGTACAGGCTGCCGTCGGTCTCCGACATGGTGATGCGGTCACCCTCGGCTAGCTCTGGCTCGCCTGCCACACCCCAGTGCACCAGCGAGGTGAAAGTGCCGTCATCAAACTCCACCAGGGAACGCGTGCAGTCGCCGCCGTCACCTGCAGGAATCAGCGGGGCCGTCTCCACGCGTGTGCCGGTCAGTCCAGAATCACACAGGTGGTTATCCACCTTGACCACTGTGCCCGGAACTTGCGGTTGATTAAACGGGAAATCCTCACCCGCTTTCGTCGCTGCACTAGGCCACAACCACACCAGCCCAACTAGCGTGATGATTGCCGCCAGCGCCAACAGGGCCAGTAGACCCTTCCGCCAATTATTCATACACATACTCTAGCCTGCGCTTATCCATTTCGCCTGAAAGGTTATCCACAGCTTTGAGTACGCAAGCCTTAGAAGTCTTGGCAAGCGCTCAGCGCGGTCTTAGGCTGAGCGGCATGACAGATGCGTATAGTTCATACCTCGCGGCGAAGGCCAGCGGCTGGGATGTGCTGTCGGCATTTCACAAGCGTGCCGGCACCCAGCAGGCCACCAGCATTGCGCGCCGCGATGGCATCGCGGAGTCCGAGGTGCGCGAGTTGCAACGGGTGTTCAAGCGGATTCGCCCGCGCGGCAAGGTGGCAGCCAAGCTGGGCTTGAGCTTGGACATGTTGGGTTTAGTATCGAAAGCAATAGGCAAGGTGGACGCCAGGCTTAACGATGTCCCCGCCATCCTCAGCAGGATGCTCAAAGCATGTGAAGGCGCATCCATGCACGAAGCAGATGCGAGGTTGCGCAAAATCGTGGCGCAGACTGAGCGCGGCGGGCGCAAGGGCAGGACCAACCGGCTGAACTTTGCCAAGCAACCGGATGAAAACGGCATGCTGAATCTGATGGGCAAGTTCAAATCGGACCAAGCGCGCGCGATTATGACCGCGGCGGACCCGTATATAAAAACCGCGATGAAGAAGAATCCAGCGCTGCAGTATGACCAGTTGCTGGCGAACTGGGTCATCAATCGCCTGCTTAACGGCTCAGGCGATGACGTTAATGAGGCGAATATTACCTATACGCCGATGATTATCTTCTCCGGCGACCCAAACGTGGATATTGCCCGCGGGCACTTGAATACCTTGTCCGGGGCGCAGATACCGCTGGATGAAGCGATAAATCTCAAGCTTGCCGGTACCGGTTACGTGGCATTAACCACCATAAAAGACGGCAAAGCACAGCTAGAGACCATCGCGCCGATTGTGCGTGAACGCTTTTCTACCGGACTGCACCGTGTGGGCGTGATTCTAGAAAATCTCGTGTGTGCGCATGAATCCTGCAATCTGCCGGCGATTTTATGCGCGGTGCACCACATCCGCTCGGTGGGCTATCACGATGGCGAAACCAGTTGGGAAAACACCGTGAGCTTGTGCGGTCCGCACAACGCGCAAAACGATGACAACCCGAATGCGCCGCCGAAAAATGGGCGCATCGAACGTGATGAGTATGGCTGGGCAGGCCGCCAAGAAGAACCAGGCGGTCCCATATTCCACAATCCCAATCCGCAGTTTCGGGAAGGGTGGAGGGGAACCGCCCAGGACATAGCCGATAATTTTACTGCTTATAACTAACCAGGAAGTTGCCGAGGCGTTCAATCGCCTCTTCCAACTGCGAAACCCAGGGGAGGGTGACAATACGGAAGTGGTCGGTGGTCGGCCAGTTAAAGCCGGTGCCTTGCACCATGAGGATTTTCTCAGAGCGCAAGATGTCGAGCATTAACTTTGTATCATCGTGAATCTCATACACATTGGGGTCTAGGCGCGGGAAGGCATAAAGAGCGCCTTGGGCCTTGGTCACGGAGACGCCAGGGATTTCGTTGAGCTTTTCAAAAGCAACGTCACGCTGGCGGTGTAAGCGACCGGTTTCTGCGGTGAGCTCATAAATCGACTGCTTGCCACCGAGTGCTACCTGAATGGCGTGCTGTGCTGGCACATTCGGGCACAGGCGTGTGCCTGCCATCAAATCCAGGCCTTCGATAAAACCGGCAGCGTGGTTCTTCGGGCCAGTCAGCACCATCCAGCCAGCGCGGTATCCGGCAACGCGGTAAGCCTTAGACAAGCCGTTATAGGTAATGCACAGCAGGTCCGGCACAAGCGATGCCATGGAGATGTGCTTTGCACCGTCGTAGAGGATGCGGTCGTAGATTTCATCAGCGAGCACCAACAGGGAGTGCTTGCGGGCCACAGCCGCGATATTTTCAAGCACCTCGCGCGAATACACGGCACCCGTCGGGTTATTCGGGTTGATGACCACAATCGCCTTGGTGCGCTCGGTGATCTTGGATTCGATATCTTCGATGGACGGATTCCAGTCGTCTTGCTCATCGCAGATATAGTGCACGGGTGTACCACCCGAGAGCGAGGTCGCAGCAGTCCACAGCGGGTAGTCAGGGGCAGGGATTAACACCTCGTCGCCATCGGAAAGCAAGGCTTGCATGGTCATCATGATCAGCTCAGAGACACCATTGCCGAGGTAGACATCATTGATGTCGAAAGCCGGGAAGTCCTCGAGCTCATAGCGGGTGTAGATAGCCCGGCGCGCAGACACGATTCCCTTGGAGGTGGAATAGCCCTGAGCAGTCGGCAGGGCAGCAATCATATCGCGCATGATGACATCGGGAGCATCAAAGCCAAAGAGTGCTGGGTTGCCGGTATCTAGGCGCAAGATCCGGTTGCCGTCCATTTCCATGCGCTCCGCCTCCGCTGACACCTCGCCGCGGATGTCGTAGGCGACATTGCGCAGTTTGTCGGCTTGGTCAAGGATTCGAAGTCGTGGAGAAGTCATACGCAATATTGTGCCATAACTACTTCTTATTCCACCTTGATAGCTGGCGTTGCGCGAGTCCTAGGGCTTCATCGGAAAGCTGGCTCCACTTATCCTTGCGTTGCGCCTCGATTTCGCGTTTGCGCATGCGTTCTAATTGTCGCAGGGACGGGGCGTGCCAGGAGTCTGGGCCGACTTTCATGACGTAGAGCAAAATCCAGATGATCGGCACGGCGATCAACAAGGCAATCCCGGCGATGGCGAGGTTCGAAGTAATCAGTAGGGGCCCTGCGGTAATGCCCACGAGCGAGGAGATTAGCGCGATGCCAAGGCGGGTCTTGCGGCCGTCGGCGCGCAGCTTGTCGATGTCAGCGCGCGAAAATTCTTTAATGTCCGTATTCCTATGGGCGGGAATGTCACGCAGTACGGGCACGAGGTCTTTGCCATAGGTTGCGCCCATAACATCGGTGGAGCGTTCTTCGAATTCTTCCATGCTCAACCGACCCTCGCCGACGGCGCGGGCGAGCTGGTTTATGGCCTCATTGCGGTCATCGTCTGATAGCCGGATGTGTTTATCATTCATTACCTCATAAGTATACGACGGGCACTAGGCTCGCACGCTCAATGACGGCGTCCCAGTCGATGGGGTTTTCGGGGCAACCACCGCTCCAGGTGGTATATGCGACCCCGCGGGCGCGCAGGAGGGCTTCGGCATCATCGTGCAAGATTTCATCCATGGTGATGTCCACGCCGATGCGGATATTGCCAAAGAGACGCAAAGCGGCGCCGTCGGGGCAATTGTTGAGTAGGCCGAAGGGGGCGGGTTCTTCGGTGAAGAGGTCGACGGACATCCCGGCGCGGATAAGATGTTCGGCTGTCTGTAGGCTCGTTGCAGCAGAGCCAACGATGGAAACGCGTGTCATGGAAACTCCTTTATAGACTGCTTAGTCTACTAAAATAGACTAAGTGTTTCACTTTGGCGAGATATTTATTCTTCCTAAATTGCCCGCTTAGCCGCCTAAATGATTTCCGCAGGTGTACAAAAGGCGTAATCCGCTTAAAGTAATGGGCATGACCGACCTACTAAACGCAGGCAAGAACTACCTGGATGCATCGATAAGCCCGCAAGGCACCCGCGACACCGCGCCCCTTGCGGCTGATGTTGCCCAGAAAAACCAAGAATTAGTCGAGCAATGGGCAGATAAGCTTTTCGATGCCACGGCGACCGACATCATGGCCTGGGCCGCTGAGCACGCTCCCGGGCGCTTGGCTGTGACCATGTCGATGGAAAATACCGTGCTCGCGGAATTGGCCGCGAAAGCCGGACTGGATGCGGACCTGTTATTTATCGATACCGGCTTCCACTTCCCGGAAACCTTAGAAACTGCCGACGCTGTGGAAAAGCGCTATCCACAACTTCCACTCAAGCGAATTAAGCCGCTGCTAAGCCCTGAGCAGCAGGACGAAATTTACGGCCCGCGCATGTACAGCTGGGACCTGGCGGCCTACAACCGCATGCGCAAGGTCGAACCGCTGAATATGGCCATGGATGAATACGCCGGCTGGATTACGGGCCTGCGCCGCGCTGACTCCGAGCACCGCGCCCAAGCTCCGGCGCTGAGCCTGGATCGGACCGGGCGGTTGAAAATCTCCCCGATTATCACCTGGGATCTAGCCGATACGGACAAGTACATTGCCGATGAAAACCTAGTCATCCACCCCTTGACCTTGCAAGGCTACCGCTCGATCGGTTGTGCGCCCGTGACTTTCCCCGTTGGCGATGGGGATGATGCGCGCGCGGGCCGCGTCTTTGCTGATGGCAAAACCGAGTGCGGATTGCACGAATAACTTTTTAGATATAAGGACTTTAATCTCTCATGACTACTACTTTATCGCCGCATCTGCAGGACTTGGAAAATGAATCCATCCACATCCTGCGCGAGGTGGCTGGCCAATTCGACAAGGTGGGTCTGCTGTTTTCTGGCGGCAAAGACTCCTGCGTTGTCTTTGAACTAGCGCGCCGGGCTTTTGCGCCGCAGACTGTGCCTTTTGAATTAGTGCACATTGATACCGGCCATAACTTCCCTGAGGTCATCCAGTTCCGCGATGAGCTGGTGGAAGAAACCGGAGCACGCCTGCACGTAGCTAAGGTCCAGGATTGGATTGACCGCGGTGACTTGCAAGAACGCCCTGATGGCACACGTAACCCTTTGCAGTCGGTGCCTTTGGTAGAAACCATCGCTGAGCGAGGCTACGACGCAGTACTGGGTGGTGCGCGCCGCGATGAGGAGCGTGCCCGCGCGAAAGAGCGCATCTTCTCTGTGCGTGACTCCTTCGGCGGCTGGGACCCACGCCGTCAGCGCCCAGAGCTGTGGGATTTGTACAACGGCGGCAAGATGGCGGGCGAGAATATCCGCGTCTTCCCAATTTCCAACTGGACCGAAGCGGATATCTGGGAATACATCGGCGCGCGTGAGCTGCGTCTGCCGGAGATTTACTACTCGCATAAGCGCGAGCTGTTCAACCGCAACGGCATGTGGCTTTCTCCTGGTGAGTGGGGCGGCCCGACCGAAAATGAGCCGCTGCAGCTAAAGACCGTGCGCTACCGCACTGTCGGCGATATGTCCTGCACCGGCGCTGTGGAATCCACGGCAACCACCCCGGATGAAATCTTGGCAGAGATTTCTATCTCCACCCTGTCGGAGCGCGGTGCAACCCGCGCCGATGACAAATTGTCTGAATCTGCCATGGAAGACCGCAAGAAGGAAGGCTATTTCTGATGAGCTCGGTGGCAACACTAAAAACCCGCGAGACCCTGCGTCTGTGCACCGCCGGCAGCGTCGATGATGGCAAGTCCACTTTCGTGGGCCGGTTATTGCACGATACGAAGTCGGTGCTGGCTGACCAGCTGGAATCGATGGAAAAGTCCTCGAAGGACCGCGGCTTTGATGGCCTGGATCTTTCGCTGCTTGTCGATGGCCTCCGTGCCGAGCGCGAGCAAGGCATCACGATCGACGTGGCTTACCGCTACTTCGCAACCGATAAGCGCACTTTCATCATGGCTGATACTCCAGGCCATGTGCAGTACACCCGCAATACCGTCACCGGTATGTCAACCTCCCAGGTCGTCGTCGTGCTTATCGATGCCCGCCACGGCGTTGTGGAGCAAACCCGCCGCCACTTAAACGTGGCTGCCTTGCTGGGTGTGCGCCACGTGATCTTGGGTGTCAACAAGATCGACTTGGTTGACTTCTCTGAGTCTGTCTTCCGCGATATTGAAGCGGAATTTACCTCGGTGGCTAATCGTTTGGGCATTGAAGATACCCACGTGGTGCCAATCTCGGCGCTGCGCGGCGATAATGTGGTGGAGCCTTCTACCAATATGCCGTGGTACACCGGCCCGACCGTGCTGGAGCTTTTGGAATCTTTCGAGGTCGGCACCGGCCGCGCATCCGAGTTGGATTTCCGCTTGCCAATCCAGTACGTCATTCGCGAGCATGCTTCGGACTACCGCGGCTACGCTGGTCGAATTGAGGCGGGTTCAGTCAAGGTTGGCGATACTGTTTATCTCGATAACGGACGCAGCACCACGGTTACCCATATTGACCGTCCAGAGCCTGCAGAGTCCGCTGTCAATGGTGATTCTGTCGTGCTGCGGCTTGCCGATGACATCGACCTGGCCCGCGGCGACCTCATCTCTGGTGCGCAGCGTCCAGAAGCGGTGCGTTCTTTTGAAGCCACTGTTGTGGCCTTGACCGAAAAAGACTTGAAGATCGGACCAATGTACAAGGTCCGTTATGGATCCAAGGTGGTCAAGGGCCGCATCACGAGCATTGAGCGCGTGCTGGACTTAGATGGCGTCGACTTCGATGTTCTGGAGCCAGAAAAGATTGCGCTCAATGACATCGCGCACGTGAGCATTGAAGTCGCTGAGGAACTCCCAGTAGAAGACTATGCAGCACGCGGCGCAGTTGGTAATTTCCTGGTGACCGATTCATCGACAGGAAATACCCTTGCAGCCGGACTAATTGGACACCGTCTGCGCTAGTCTGGAGTTCATGAGTGAACGAAGCGTAGATCAATACAACGTCGGCCAGCTTGTTAGTGGTGAAAGCCTAGCTGGCCGCACCCTTTTCGTGGCAGCGGTACACGGTGAGGCTGAGCGCCTGCCGAAGAATGTCCCGCTGCTGGTTACGGGAATTGGCACAGTGCCGACTGCGATTTCAGTCGCCACTGTGCTTGCGCGTGCGCAGGCCCAAGGAGCTATGCCCGCGCGCGTCGTCAACGTCGGCACCGCTGGAGCACTTCGTGATGGCCTCGCGGGAGTTTATGAGGTCAACCGCGTAACTAAGCATGATTTCCACCTCGATGACCATTCCGGCATTGCGCAGTACTTGCTGCCGGATGTCATTGAACTTCCCACCTCAGGCCGTTTGCCTACCGCAGGTCTTGCCACCGGCGATCAGTTCGTGGGTGATTCTGAAACTCGCGAGCGCCTGGCTCAGGACTCTAGCCTGTGCGACATGGAAGGCTACGCAGTAGCTGCCGCCGCCGGACTATTCGGTGTGCCGGTGACCTTGCTCAAGCAGATTTCTGACTCTGCTGATGAGCTGGCGGAAGAAAGCTGGGCCGAAGCCGTGCCACGAGGCGCGCGTCAACTGTTTACCGCTTTGGGTGAACTTGGACTATTGGAAGACTAATGACAGAAAACCAAGAGCAAGAAATAGTTGCTAAGGATCAAGACAATATCGGTCAAGACCTGTCGACAGAAATTCCTGCGGTAGATAATAAGACTTCTGTCATGGTCTCAGATGGCCGAGCTCTGACGAGTTTTTCATGGCGTTTTATCGTCATCGTCGCAGCGCTCGCGCTGGCCGGATTTGTGCTGAAATTCGTCTGGGTCGGTTTGCTGCCAGTTATTTTGGCGATTTTACTTTCCTCTGTGCTTGCCCCGGTTACGGCGAAGCTGCGCAGTTGGAAATTCCCAGCCGCGCTGGCCTCTATCTCCACGCTTTTGGGCTTGCTGCTGATTATCGGCGGAACCTTCACTGCGATGGGCCCTGTTGTCTCCCGCCAAGGCTCACAGCTGTGGGATCAGGCAGAAGAGGGCATTAACCAGCTCATGGGCATGGTCAATGACATGCCTTTTAACATAGATGCTAAGCAAGTAGACCAGCTTATCGATGACGCAATGTCCTTCATCCAAGGCCAAATGTCCTCGATTGCATCAGGCGTTATCTCCGGTGCGTCGGCGGCGTCGTCAGTCTTGGTCACGGTTGCCGTGATGTTTATTATTTCCTTCTTTATTCTCAAAGACGGCGATAAGTTCTTGCCGTGGGTACGTAAATACTCCGGCGCTTCGATTGGCTGGCACGCGACTGAGGTCTTAACCCGCGTGTGGAAGACGCTTGCTGGCTTTATCCAGGCGCAGGCAGCAGTGTCCTTCGTGGATGCGCTCTTTATTGGTCTGGGTCTGTGGGCACTTGGCGTGCCGCTGGCCTTTGTACTGGCCGTGGTGACCTTCTTCGCAGGCTTCATCCCGATTATTGGTGCTGTCACCGCCGGTGCCCTGGCAGTTGTCATCGCCTTGGTATCTAACGGGCTCATCAATGCGCTGCTGGTGCTGGCGTTGATTCTGCTCGTGCAGCAGATTGAAGGCAATGTGCTGCAGCCAGTCCTGCAGTCCAAGGCCATGGGCCTGCACGCAGCGATTGTGCTGCTTTCAGTTACTGTGGGTTCGACCCTGGCTGGCATCATCGGTGCCTTCTTGGCAGTACCTGTTGCCGCAACCATTGCTACGGTGTTGCGCTACCACGCAGAAATGATCTCGCTGCGCGCCAAGGAAATCACGCCTGAAGACATAGATATACGCACCGGCGCAGTGGGAGATGATCCAGAAGATTCTCCGCGTGCACAGGTGCGCAAACTCTACGAAGCGCTTAGCGCTTAATACCAGCTACCGAACGGATAATTCCGAAGCGGTGCATGGTCACGGTGACCGCCTGCTCGAGAAGATAAGGCAGTAGCTCGCGGCGGCCATCGGCAAGCACGGGCTGCGCGAGAACTACCGAGTTAGATTTCACCGCAGCCTCATAAACCTCCGGCTCGACTTCGCCTAGTGCGCGAATTCGGGCCGATTCTGCATTCGCGACCTCCTCAGCAAATTCCGCGGCGGACTGTACCGTGACATTAACCGGTAGCTCCGCAGCAATCTCGGCAGGCGCAGAAATCCGGATTTCAGTTCCCGTAATCAGCGCTGCAAGCTGCTGGCGTAAAACGTCGCGCAACTGGTATCCAGCACCTACGCGGATACGCAAGACATCCAGCAGCGGGCGGTAGCGGAAGATATTCGCCTCAGACACCAATCCGGTGCGGTCATGCTCGCGCCCAAACTCCGTCTGCCACGCCAATTGATCCAGCTCAGCGGCGCGCCAGAGCCAGGCGGTATCAGCTTCGCTTAACGATTCCACCTCACGCAACCACGACACAATCTGCGGCGAGATATCCACATCGACCGGGTTCAGGTCGCCGTCTTCCCAGGAGCCAAACTGTGCCACGTAGTTCGGACCGCCGGCTTTTGCGCCTGGTCCCATGACGGATTTCTTCCAGCCACCGAAGGACTGGCGCTGCACAATCGCGCCGGTAATCCCGCGGTTGACATAAGCATTGCCGACTTCGACGTTGTCGATCCAGTAGCGCAGTTCTTCATCGTCAAGCGAATGAATGCCTCCCGTGAGTCCAAAGCCCGTGGAATTTTGCCACTCGACGGCTTCTTCCAAAGTCTCTGCGTGCATGATGCCCAGGACCGGTCCGAAGCACTCGTTGAGGTGGTACCACGAACCAGGCTGCACATTATCGCGCACGCCAGGGGACCACAGGGTGCCTTCTTCGTTGAGCTTTTCCGGCTTAATCAGCCACTTCTCGCCCGGGTCCAACTGGGTTAGACCGCGCAGCAGTTTCTCGCTCGGCGGCTCAACCAAGCCATTCATGGTGGTCTGGATTTCGAAGCCGGGGCCGACTTTGAGAGTGCGGACGGCATCGAGAAGCTGATTGCGTAGGCGATCCGACTTGCCGGCAGCGCCGACGAAGATAACCAAGGAAGCTGCCGAGCACTTTTGGCCAGAGTGGCCGAACGCTGAGTCATAGAGATCTGCGATGGCCAGGTCGGGATCTGCTGCTGGGGTAATAATCAGTGCATTCTTTCCGGAGGTTTCCGCAGATAAGTTCATCTCTGGGCGCCAGGAGCGAAATAGCTGCCCGGTATCGGAAGCGCCGGTGAGAATCACATTATCGACATCCGTATGCGAGATCAGGGCCTTGCCGGCATCACCTTCATCGGTGTAAACCAGCTGGACTAAGTCCTTATCCAAGCCCTGCGCTTCAAGTGCAGTGTGAATGGCATCGACGACGGTCTTCGCGCAGTGCACCACCTGCGGTGCCGGCTTGATGATGACCGCCGAGCCCGCCGCCAGCGCTGCCATCATGCCTCCGGTCGGAATAGCGATAGGGAAATTCCACGGCGGAGTCACCACGGTGACCTGGTGCGGGGTGAACTGAGAACGCGCGGCATCGAGCTGACGTGCCGAATGCGCGTAGTAGACGCAAAAGTCGATGGCCTCAGAGATTTCCGGGTCAGTTTGCGTGACGGTCTTATTCGCCTCATAAGCAGCAACGCTGACTAGCTTGCCGCGGCTGCGCGCAAGTTCATCACCGATGGCCTCTAGGACCGCGGCGCGTTCATCGGCAGGCTTTGCGCCCCACTGAGCGCCCAACTCCTGGGCTTTGGCCACAGCCTGGTTTACAGCCTCGGTGTCGGTGACCTCGGTGATCCCGTGCTCGCCTGGATCATTAGCCAATGCCTCCAGTGCCCAGGCGCGGTTGTCTTCCAAGGCTGGGTCAGTATCTGGCTCATTGACAAAGCGGCCAGTCTTGGCAGCTTGACGCCCACCTTCTTCCGTTAAACGGTCCTGGGTACGGCGCGGCCCGGCAAAAACGTCCCAACGATTAGCAACAGCCTCGCGGAAGACCTTTTCCTGCTTCTGCAGCGGCGTAAGCCCTTCATTATCTGCCACATCTGGCGCAAACAAAGCATAAAGGAAGTTCTGCTCGGCAGAGTTTTCTTCCAAACGGCGCACCAGGTAAGACACCGCGACATCGAAGTCTTCCATGTGCACGACTGGGGTGTAGAGAATCTGGCGGCCAAACATCTCGCGTACCGCAGCCTGCTGCGATGGCGACATGCCCTGTAGCATCTCCGAGTCCATCATGGACAGTACGTCGCGCTTTTTACCCAGCTCATAGGCCAAGCCTGCGGTAAAGAGGTTATGTGTAGCAACACCAATGCGCACGGCTCCCTCGAACTGCGGGCGCAAAATATAATCCAGCAGGCGGTAGTAGTTGGCATCGACCTCGTCTTTACTCAAGTACGTCGCGACTTGCCAGCCGTGTACCTCGCCTTGGACATGCTCCATGGACAGATTCGCGCCTTTCACGAAGCGAATCTTAATCGGCGCCCCGCCCTGGGCCACGCGCTCTTGCGCAAATTCCGCCAAATCCACCAGGCACTCGAAGGTATCTGGCAGATAAGCCTGCAAAACAATGCCTGCTTCTAGATCCTTGAACTTTGGGTCGGCCAGAATTTCTTTGAAAAGCCGGATGGTCAGGTGCAGGTCATGATATTCCTCCATGTCTAAGTTGATAAAGACGTTGGGAGAGCGCTTCGCGGCTTCATCGTAAAGCGGAAGCAAACGCTCTTTGAGGCGCTCCAGCGAACCTTCAATATCCCAGGGGTTTAGCTGCGCGACCATGGAGGAGGCCTTCACAGAAACATAGGTGACCAGCGGATTACGAATCAGTGCGAGGGTGCGCTCAGCGCGGGAGCGGGCTTCATCTTCGCCCAGCACCGCCTCACCCAGCAGGTTGAGATTCAATTGTTCACCGGATTCGGCAGCTTTAGCCAAAGTCTTATTCAGCTTGTCGGATTCGGCATCGAGCACCAGGTGGCCGACCATTTGCCGCATGCGCAACCGCGCCAAAGGCATAACCAGGTTGGGCAAAATAGGGCCGAAGAATCCGCCCATACCGACCAGCAGGCCATTAAAACGACCCAGAAACGAAGGATCGAATTTATTGGTCATGGCCTTAAGCGCCTTGGCCGCTACTTTGTCATCTTCTGGGCGCATAACGCGGTCGACAAAGTCCATGGTGAAAGCAACACCGTCTTCATCACGAAGCAGGTCAGCTAGTTGTTCTGAGGAAGCATCGTGTTCACCTTCAGTGACCGCGAGCCACTTGCGTGCGCGCTGGGCAGCGGCATCAACGACGGCTTCGACGTCATTAGATTCAGTTAGGCGAGTATGTGCGGCAGTAGTCATGAGAAATTTCCTCTACATAGAAACAGTGGATGAATGAAAGAAAAGCATTCATCAATTAACCGGCGGACGGTCACTGGAGCGGCGTTTCCGCACAAACTCTCTGTTCAACTCTCACCCCTTAAGTGAAAAGTAAATGTGATCTGTATCAAGTTAAGAATACTATGTAACCCCCGCCCATTGTATAGAAGGGCTGGAAGCAATGCTTTTCGATGCCTCCGGGGGTATCGACAAGCCGTTATGCACTTGTGACTTAAAATTTTTAGAAGAATTTTAAGCCGTCTTAGCTGGGAGTATGGAATATTTTTAAAGAAAGTTGAGTCAGGTGGGAACAAGTTTGGAACTTGTGCCGTTATACTAGTTGAGTGACCGACGCTCAGGATGGCTACGCAAGTGCACAAATTTCTGTTAGTGTGGGCGGGTAGCTTATTTGAAGTTGAGTCACGGACAATCAACTTAAATGAAACCCAAGCTAGAAGGAGAACAAAAATATGGGACGCGCAGTAGGTATTGACCTTGGTACTACCAACTCGGTTGTATCCGTGTTGGAAGGTGGCGAGGCCACCGTTATTGCTAACTCAGAGGGTGCACGTACCACCCCATCTGTTGTAGCTTTCGCGAAGAACGGCGAAATCCTTGTTGGTCAGTCTGCAAAGAACCAGGCTGTTACCAACGTTGACCGCACCATCCGCTCCGTTAAGCGCCACATCGGCACCGACTGGAGCGTAGATATCGATGACAAGAAGTACACCTCCCAGGAAATCTCCGCTCGCACCTTGATGAAGCTCAAGCGCGACGCAGAGGCTTACCTCGGTGAAGACGTTACCGATGCAGTTATTACCGTTCCTGCATACTTCGAGGACGCACAGCGCCAGGCAACCAAGGAAGCCGGCCAGATTGCAGGCCTTAACGTTCTGCGTATTGTTAACGAGCCAACCGCGGCAGCACTTGCTTACGGCCTAGAAAAGGGCGACAAGGAACAGACCATTTTGGTCTTCGACCTTGGTGGCGGTACCTTCGACGTTTCCTTGCTGGAAATCGGCGACGGTGTTGTTGAAGTTATGGCAACCGCTGGCGATAACTCGCTGGGCGGCGACGACTGGGATCAGCGCGTCGTTGACTGGTTGGTTGAAAAGTTCAAGGCCGCAAACGGCATTGACCTGACCAAGGACAAGATGGCGCTGCAGCGTCTGCGTGAGGCAGCGGAGAAGGCAAAGATCGAACTGTCTTCCTCCCAGCAGGCAAACATCAACCTGCCTTACATCACCGTTGATGGTGACAAGAACCCACTGTTCTTGGATGAGACCCTGTCCCGCACCGAGTTCCAGCGCATCACCCAGGACCTGCTGGACCGCACCAAGAGCCCATTCAACCAGGTCATCAAGGATGCGGAAATGTCCGTCGGCGATGTTGACCACGTTGTTCTGGTCGGTGGCTCTACCCGTATGCCAGCTGTCTCCGACCTGGTTAAGGAACTGACTGGCCGCGAGCCAAACAAGGGCGTTAACCCAGACGAGGTAGTTGCAGTAGGTGCAGC
>DGYFI06203__coassemble_1116_pt1 | contig 29873 bp, 31 predicted proteins | sample DGYFI06203__metabat2_high_PE_036 | metagenome-assembled genome bin DGYFI06203 | reverse complement strand
GTACTGCACCCGGGAGGGTGTGGGAGAGTAAGTTACCGCCGACAATTAAACAAAAAATAATTAAATAGTAAGAAGGGAGGGTTAAGACCACATTATTGGTCTTAACCCTCCCTTTTCGTCGTTTTCAAGCTATCCCCCGCAACCGAGTGTTCCGCTAACAGGCGGATAGAGGGTCGATAGGCGCTCCGGATAGAAGTGCGTACCCACCCGGATGCCCATCATTAGCCTTGCGGGCGGTTATTGAGGATCCAGTTGTGTTCTTCGATAAGGCCTTGGCGCCAGCTTAGGTAGTTGTGGCCGCCGTTGTATTCGCGTGAGGTGCTTGTTACATTGTCTGCCTGGGACAAGACGTTGGCGAGCTCCAGGTTTTCCGCTGGTTCTGCATGTTTAAAACCGGCATCTTGCATTCGTTCTGAACTGAATAAACTCTCTCAAATATCGCCGTCAGTTTCGTGGGTTACTGTTTTACTGACTAGCTCGTCCGCAACCGCACGAGCTCCGGCGTGTGAGGCTGTGGAAACTAATAAGGCGAAGTCGCGCCGACACGTCATAAAAAATACGGACATGTTACCAGTAATAGGCGATGCTTCGTTTGTGGCCAGGGGCGGCTATTCCATGCTCTCTTGGAGGCTGCAGAGAATGGTACTCCGGAACTGCCGTTGAGAGTTCGTGTGAATTGTCTTCGCCAGGCAGCGTATTCACGGTCGAAGATGGCGGTTTTGGTAGATCAGACGGAGTACTCATTGATGGAATAGCGACCAGAGGCAGTCTGAGACTACACATGAAAGTTGCCCGCTTGGGCGCAGGGTTTCTCCGAGTCGACGCTCATTCGCTGTCAGGGGAGGATTTGAACACGGTTCATAATTTTTTGAGGGTGGGCTTTATACTGCGGAAGCGGCGTCATACAACCATGCAACTTCGTCAGAGGATGAGTGTGAGTTCGAATGGACTAGTAGCTCTGATGGTGAAGCGGAAGGCGTCTTAGGCGCAGAGCCTCTTGCTGACGCATCTTGTGACCATAAATACCTATGTATTAGCTCAGTGGATTAGTTAGGCGGAAAATGCCTTTGGAAATTGCGAAGGGACTAGGAGCGCCTAACGGCCAGCAAGACGACCGGCAGTACATGTTGATCGAAGCTGACTCACCGATCGACATTTGCGCTCCGTCAACCGGAGGTTACACTAGCACTGAGAATGGCGTGATTGGTCTGCCCATCTTGGCGAAAGACTCAAGATCGAAGAAGAGCCTGACGGCTTAGATTTCTTGTCTGATAAGTTGATACCCTAGGAATGTTGCGGACGGTGAATTGTGCGAGCATAAAGTACCCAATCCAAAATAGTTCTCAGTACTCGTGTGGCCTAGCTCCGAGTTTTTGCTGTCAGTACCGTGGGATACCTCACCTTGTCGGCTATCCGTCGCTAAGTCCGCTGGGATAAGTAGATAAGCAAGGGGGTCCTCTCTATTCTCTGTAGGAGAAGCCATGAAAAGTTCGATGCCCTTACCTCCATCTTGTTGGCTCCGATTTCGCGATCGCGCGTTCAAGACAGTAGTGCTTGTCTGTTCCGCTTTCGTACCTTTTACACTGGTATCTTGCAGTAACTTTGAATCAAATGGTGGCTCCAACGAACTGCCATCAACTAGCACGGTTACCGTAACTTCTACTGTGGAGTCATTGCAGAAGAATGCACTCGACTGGTACCGGACCGTCATTGAAAATCCCGAAAATTATCCGGTCAACGTCGATGTTTCATTCGTCCCGACAGGTAGTTATTCCTATTCCTTGGTGGAGACTCCAGGGGAGGAATTGCCGTCACTGCTGCTCATGGTCCATTCAGAAGGCTTATCGCTGATCAACGTGTTCACGGTTGACGACGGGCGATTAGTCCAAATTAACGGCGCGTTTATCGATGGGGAAACTTCCGGCGACCGTCAAAGGGTCAGCGTAAAGGGATCACGTTCAGGAGTGGGTCTTTACCAAGTGGAACATCACACGACGTCAGGTGAGGGATTTAGCACGTTATACGATTTTGAGGGTGATGCACTCTACCCTGTTTCTAGTAGGGAGTCCTATAATGCTTCAACCGAGCCTTCTGATCATTATGACATTGAATGGACAAATATTTCAGATCATTCCGTTCTTGAAGGTCGGTTAGGGCTCAGAGGCACCTCTAGTATTCAGTCGCATACAAGCGCTGAGCCAGGAGCAGAGGCTCCCGAGGCTGAGGATAGCGATATCCAGCAGTTCACAGGCGTGGTCTATGAGAAGACGGCTCAAGAACTCATGGACGGTGGTGAAACACCGAATGGTGAGCCTTGGGATGAGCTTCACATAGTCATGGAGTTAGATGATCCTAGAGACGTTACTGCGGTAAATTACGGGACCAACACGGTAACTCGGTTCGTCGATGAGGTTGCCTTAATTAGCGACGAAAATGGTTACGACTGGTCCCAGCATATTGGCCAAAGGATTACAATCTCAGTAGTTTTCGACCAAATGCGGTTTCCCAGTGACGCGAGTCTTCCATTGGGGGCGCTAAGAATATTTGATTTCACTCAGATTGAATAAGCAGATATGAAAATGTGGCTAAGCCAAAGAGATTGACTTAGCCACGAGTTTTACCTCAGGAAATAGTTGCTGCCTATTTCCTACTTGGTGGTGTTAACAATGTACAGGTCGCAATTGGTTGCAGAAGCAACATTGCGGGAGACACTGCCCAAGATGCGCTGCAATCCTTGTGCCCGCTTATTGCCCACGACGATGGTGTCGGCGTTGAGCTTTTCAGCCTGCTGAACCAATACTTCCGCGGGCTGGCCCTCAGCAGCGAGTGCCTTAACCTGCAACTTTGGCCAGGTATTGCGCAAGATAGCGGCCACAGACTCGGCGGCCTGCTGTGCAGCGCTTGCCTGGCCATCAGCGAGGCGCTGGTAGGCTTCCGAGGTCTTATTGGACATGTTGCCGCTCTTCGCGGTCTGCATAGCTACTGCAGAGCTGATGCTGTAAGCGGAGAATACATAGAGCTCGGCATCGAAGCTTGCGGCAAGTTCCGCGGCTTTCTCAGCGGCTGCAAGCGCGGTTTGGCTTGAATCCACGCCAGTAATGATGGTCTTCATGTTCTAGGTCTTACCTTCCAAAGTGGGTCGGGGGTGAAGGACTATTCTTTGATTAGGTAGCTTAGCATTGTCCGCATGTCATTACATAGTGTTTTCAGAGTGAAGAAATTAGAGACGAAACAGCGGTGTTTGCGCTAGCCGTTCAGATGCTTCACGCAGCACGTCGTGGCGTTTACAAAAAGCGAAGCGAACCAGCGGCCTCCACTGCTCTTTATGATCGCTAAATCCCGCCAGTGGGATTGCAGCAACCCCTTGCAGCTCCGGCAAGCCCATGCAATATTCGGTGCCATCGTCAAAGCCCAGGGGTGTTACATCAGCGACGATGAAGTAGGTGCCAGCGGTATCAAATACTTTCAGTCCCGCGTTGCGCAGACCCTCAGCGAGGATGTCTTTGCCTACGGATAGGTTCTCCACCATACGGCGTAACCAAGCGCGTTCATTATTGATGGCGTGCGCAACGGCCGGCTGAAAGGGCGTTGGACCCACGTAGGTCATAAATTGCTTGGCTTTGACAACGGCATCGAGAAGCTCTGGCTCAGCTATAGCCCAGCCGGTCTTCCAGCCGGTCGCGTTGAAAGACTTCGCCGCGGAGGAACTTGTGACCGTGCGGGATTTCATGCCAGGCAGCTCGGCTATGCGCGTGTGCTGGTTATCGTCGAAGATAAGATGTTCGTAGACTTCATCGGATAGCACTGTCAGGTCACGTTTAACGCAAATGCGTGCAAACTCCTCCAACGCCGCTCGGGAAAATACGGAACCCGTCGGATTATGTGGGGAGTTGATGATGACTAGGGAAGTGCGCTCAGTAATGGCGGCTTCAAAAGCTGCGGTGTTTAAATCCCAGGTTTTATCGACCTGGCGCAGCGGCACCGAAACGCGTGTGGCACCCGCGAGCGCGATGGCGGCGGCGTAGGCATCATAATAAGGATCGAAGACAATAACCTCGGAGCCAGGTTCCACAAGGCCTAATACCGTTGCGGAGATAGCTTCCGTCGCGCCAACAGTAATTAGTACTTCGTCAACGCTTACGCCGCGTGAATTAGCTACCGCGGTGCGCAAAACATCCATGCCCTTGCCAGGGGAATATTGATTATTGCCGCGAGCTATTTCGCGCTGGGCAATCTCCAACATGCGTGGGGGACCATCGGTATCTGGAAAACCTTGGCCGAGATTAATCGCTTTGTGCTGTACCGCCGCAGCGGACATGGTGGCGAAGATAGTCTCGCCAAAAGGCTGCAACCTGCGTACTGTCATGCGCCTTAGAGTACCAAGAGGTCGAACTTAGTTGCTTTAACATCGGTCAAACGCTTACGAGCGCGCTCTAAAATCTGCCACTCTTCCTGCGGAATGGATTTCCGCGCGATATTAACAACTTCCTGATCCGGGGTGCCCCATGCGATAGGCATTGGTGAAATCTGCTGCCAGTGCTCACGCTCATTAGAATTAACCTGACCAGATACTGCAGCTACCGGCACTTTCGTGCCCACGGTACGGGTCGTAATGCCCGGGATGCTAGTTACGGTGCGCAATGCTGCGGCCCAGCGCGGAGGCAGATTAGGGTCCACGTTGGTGTTAACCAACGCCATGAGCACCATGTCGCGCTCGTTGACTTCCACGACTACAGCAGGGGCTAGCGGGTAGCGGTTGTACAGTTCTTGAGCGGTGCCTACTTTGCGCGCGGCTAAAACGCCGACAATCGCGCACATGATGCCGAACAGCCCGAGTCCAAGACCGACGGTAATACGCCACTCTGTTTCAATAAACATGTAGGTAGCAATTCCAGCAAGAACTAAAAGCAGACCCATGATCAAACCTGAAAGCCGCAACCGTCCGGAGTCCCGCAGCAGTTCATTGTGTTTTTTAGCAAAGGTTTCGTCGGCCTCGAACTTAAAAATTTTCATCGCGTCTCAATTCTAGGTATCTGGCTGGTATTCGGCGGGGGCGGCTAAAGGTCGCTGGCATCTAATAAGCGATAGGCATAACCTTGTTCCGCCAAAAAACGTTGGCGGTGCAAAGCATAAGTTGCATCAATACTATCGCGAGTAACTAGCGTGTAAAACGTGGCTTCACCGCCATCAGCTTTAGGCCGCAAAAGCCGGCCGAGACGCTGTGCTTCTTCTTGACGCGAGCCGAAGGTACCCGAAAGCTGGATTGCTACGGCAGCTTCCGGCAGATCAATGGAAAAGTTCGCGACTTTAGAGACAATTAACACTTGTACCGTGCCGTTGCGGAAGGCATCGAAAAGCTTTTCGCGCTGGGCATTCGACGTCTTCCCGTGAATCAGCGGCGCATCCAGGCGGTGAGCAATACCTTCGAGTTGTTCAATATAGCCACCAATAATCAGAATTTGCTGGTTCGCATGCTTGTCGATGATATCTTTGACCGCCGTAAACTTCGCATCCGCCGTTGCAGAAATTCGGTAGCGGTCACGACTTTCTGCCGTTGCGTAGACCATGCGCTCTTCGGCATTCATGTCCACGCGCACTTCCACGCAATCAGCTGTTGCGATGAAGCCCGCGTGCTCGAGCTCTTTCCACGGGGCGTCATAGCGCTTGGGCCCAATCAAGGAAAAGACATCGCCTTCGCGGCCATCCTCGCGCACCAAGGTCGCGGTGAGCCCGAGCCGGCGCCGCGACTGTAAATCCGAGGTCATACGAAAGACCGGCGCGGGGAGAAGATGCACCTCGTCGTAGATAACTAGGCCCCAATCGCGGGAATCAAAAAGTTCCAGCGCGCGGTATTCACCCTTGGTTTTGCGAGTAACGACTTGGTAGGTGGCAATCGTAACCGGTTTGATTTCTTTCTTCTCCCCGGAATATTCGCCAATCTCATTTTCCGTCAGGGTGGTGCGGCGTAAAAGTTCATCGCGCCACTGCCGGCCAGCGACAGTATTAGTCACCAAAATCAACGTGGTGGCTGAGGCTTTGGCCATGGCTGCTGCGCCGACGATGGTTTTGCCGGCGCCACAGGGTAAGACCACCACCCCGGAACCGCCTTCCCAGAAGGACTCAGTGGCATATTCCTGGTAGTCACGCAGCTGCCAATCGGATTGATTCAGCGCAATCGGATGCGCCTCACCATCGACATAACCCGCAAGGTCTTCGGCCGGCCAGCCGATCTTTAACAGCTCTTGTTTAATCCGGCCACGCTCAGAGGGCGGAACCGCCACGGTGTGCTCATCGATGCGTGCACCTAACATGCCGCCGATCTTTTTATGACGAACTAATTCTTCGAGGATGGCTTGTTCAGCCGACTCTAGAATCAAGCCGTGCACCGGAGATTTCGAAATCTGCACGCGGCCATAGCGCGACATGGTCTCGGCGACATCGACGAGCAAAGCTTGGGGAACTGGAAAACGTGAATAAGACTCCAACACGTGCACAGCTTGCTCGGCATCATGGCCGGCAGCTTTGGCATTCCACAGCGCTAGCGGGGTGATGCGATAGGTGTGGATATGCTCCGGCGCGCGCTCAAGCTCTGCAAAAGGAGCCAGCGCGGCGCGTGCTTCGTGTGCTTGAGGGTGCTCAACTTCGAGCAACACCGTCTTATCAGACTGCACAATCAGCGGACCATTCATTTTATCCAGTTTAGTCCATCACCACCGCAGAGATCCTATGCAGCGGAAAGCGCACCGTGTTGGTACCGACCAAGGCATCGACCTGGCCGCCATCGACGCGCAGCGGTGTGGCACCCACGGTGGTCGGTTCGCCGTGTTTATTGGCGTAGGTAATTTTGACCGGGTGGCTGCCGCGGGCAGCGGTGCGCAAGACCGCGGTGAAATCCTCTGCGTCGACAGGGGCTGTAGCCTCCGAAGGCTGCTCTCCGGCTGGCTGCGTGGCTGAAATGAGGTGTGCGACTGCGCGTTCGACATTCTCATCGGAAGCGTGTTCGCGGCCAGTTTGCGGTGTGGATAACCCGGACTTTCCGACTTTGCTAGATTTTGCAGACTTGGCGGCTGGAACCACAGCTGGTTCGGGCCGGACATCGATGGAGATACCTGATTCATCTTCGGCTGCTGGGCTGAAGCCCGCGTGGCGCAATGCTTCCAAAATCTGCGCCAAAGGCAGTGCGGAGACCGCTACCGTCGGTGCAATAGAGCGCAGCTCGGGAACCGAAGCCACGGCTTGGGTAAGCAACGCTGAGTCATCGCTGCGGACATAGCAGCTCACCGCCGAAGACCGCAGTGTGCCGTGGCTGCGCGCGACATCATCGATAAGCACATTGATGGCTTGCGGAACATCACCCCACGTGTGCTTCTGCAAGAAATCTTTCATCTCTGCGGCCGTGAGTGAAGAGTCCAGACCACGGCGAATCGAGCCATGATCAAACCGGTAAACACTTGCAAGCCCCGGTGATTCCAACGTGGCAAAAGAAGCTAACAGCTTTTGCACTTCCGGAGTAAGTGGGCCCGGCGCCATCGCCGTGTGGTCGGCTTGGATAATAAACTGCTCAATCGGCTCCGGGCACAAACGCTGGGTTTCATCGAAAGATTCGCGCACCACCGCGGTCGCGCGCCCATGCGCAACCGCGCCAATCCACCGGACTTCCTGCAAGAGGTGAGAAATTGTGTCCTTTTTACTGTGCAGCGTGGCCAACGGGTGAAGGTAGGCAAATAGCGGCCAGAAGGAGGCATCGGAAAGCGCTGCGCTACTTGCGGTGAACGTCTCCACCACCAATTTCCGCATTTCTGGCAGGCGGGGATTGTCCACCTCCGCGTCGATGCCGCGCTGGGAATTCCAATAAGCCGAATCCATCTGCTCCCAGCCATGTAGCAATACTTGCCACCGCTCATCCAACGGGGAATCCATCCACTGCATCGCCTGCATCGTGGGAGCCAGGAAATTCCCTTCCAATCCTTCTGGCTCACCGCGGCCCAAAAGCCGTGCTGCAAGGCCTAGTGCTAAAAGCGCCTTGGTTTCTTTCTCATCCTTATTAATCTCTTGCGCGAGGGTTGTGACCTGGCGAATGCCTAAAGACTTGTTCTTTAACAATGCCTGGGGCTTACGCGCTAAAGACTCGATGACCCGGTCCATTGTGTACACGACCTCTAGACCTGCCGCCGTGCCTGACTGATCTGCCTTGGTTTCTTCCTCTTCCAAACGCGCGGGTTGCGTATTAAAGTTAGGCAAGCTGACCGGCGGCTGCAGCGGGATAATCGTGGGAGATTGACCCTGCATAGCCTGCCGGATAGTGCGGGGAATAGTGACGGTGTGCTCGCTGCTTTCAACAATGATCCCCTGGGATAGGAGTTCTTTAAAGTCTTTTGAGTCCGCAATCTTCGCCTGCGCTCCGACGGTGACCATGCTCCCGCCAGCGCGCGCAATCAACGTCAGAATCTCGCGCTTGCGGGCGCTCAGCGCGCGAATTTCTTCGACGGTGATATCAGGCTGATTTAAAAGCATCAGGTTAGTCGGCAGCGCCTGCATAATCCGCGGTAGCAGCGCCAAGCTATCGTCACCATTGGGGTTGAAAATCAACGCTTTGGTGAGCAGTGCTGACAGGGCATCTTCGGGAGCGAAGGACAAAAGAGGTGTAATCTCTTCCCGACTTACCGGGCTTAGCTCCGCGCCGCGCTGTGAGAGAGCTTCAATAATAGCGAGCTCCGCTGCCGTACAGGTTGCTAATGCCAGCGCAATCGAGCCCGGCAGCAGCATGCGGGTGGACAGCGAATTGATATCCGGGGGTATTGGCACCGCGGTGTCGCGACGGTGATGCAGAACCGCGGCGAGGTCATCTTTTGATAGCGTGGCCAGCCACTTTCGAAATTCTTGGACCTGGTCGCGGTGCTGCGCTTTGCGATGCACCTGGGGTTTTTGCTCAGCAGACATAATAACTTCCGAGTTTAGCCACCATCGAGTTACTTTTTTGCGCTGGGTTTGGCACAATAAGAGGTATGTCGAATGTAGAGAAGAAGGGCCACGTCTCTCCGAACTGGCCGGTTACCGATCGTGAGCATGCTGTTACTGAAATCGTTGCACCGTTTACCGGTCCAGGCAGCCCTTGGGGCGATGACACGGTGCTGCCGTTGCCACAGGAGAAGCTGAACTACGTTCACCCTTACACCCGCATCAACCGTTAAAAGCTTCGAAAACCGGCCTTAACGCTAGATTCGAAGCCGGCTTTTAGCGAGACGCTTAAACGGCAAGCCCTAGCCCCATTATCCCGAATCAGTCGGAGGTGATGGGGCTATAGGCGTTTTACTTCAGGCCAGGCGCAGCTCGTCCATCTGGCTAGGGTCATGTGAGCATAAGAAAAGGAGCTTGCCACCGGTGAAGGTAGCAAGCTCCGAAGAACCCTTTAAGGTTGGGTCAAATTAGCTAATCTGAGCCAAGATTGGGTCAATGGTGCCGCGGTTTGCACTGTAGAAAGCGTTGAAGTCGCCGCGGTTAGCCTTATAAGCATCGGTGACAGCAGATGGAACCTGCACGCCGTAGCTGTTCAGCGTCTTAACAACGAGCTTGTAGACCTCATCGGAAGCTACCTCGTTGGAAGAAGCGCTCTTTACAGCCTTTTGGACAGCTGCCGGGGAGTTAGCCGGTGCGGAAACGCTCTGCGCAGGAGCGGTGCGCTGGGTTGCAGGGGAGTTCAAGCCCAAGCTTGCGGAGCAAGCTGGCCATGCGCCCCAACCCTGCTGGGCCAGGGTGCGCTCTGCAACGACGATCTGCTCTTCGCGAGATGCCTGGTCTGCGGTCGCAGCGAACTCGCCGCCGCCAAATGCCTGCCAAGTGGAAGCAGAGAACTGCAGACCGCCGTGGTAGCCGTTACCGGTGTTGATGTGCCAGTTGCCACCGGACTCGCACTGTGCAAGGCGGTCCCAGTCAGAGTCTGGAGCAGCGGCTGCGGTTGGTGCCATCAGGGCAGCAGCTGCGCCGAAAGCGATGGTGGTTGCTGCGAACTTCGTGCCAACGGAGTTGGTCTTAGCGGAGTGGCTTCCCATTTTCTAGTATTCCTCTCATACCCGCAAGATTGTGGTCCGGTTAGAATCAATGTGTATTTACAGTCTTGAAAAATTCTTTTGCACTTAGCTCGGGCAACTACTTGTGATGCAGGGTCGGACTCTATTGCGGGAGTCCCTGCCGTAGTCGCCATCAAAGCGCCTGCGGAACACTGTAACGCTTTATAACGAAACCGTCACGTTAATCTATCGTTTCGTGACCTTTCGGAATTTTTTCCACACAGGAAACGTTGATACTAAGGTGGTTATTGCAGCTCAGTCGCGGCCAGCGTATTGCCAAAAACCAGATATGAAATAGGCCACACCTAGTGGTGTTTGTCTGAAAAAGGTCGCAATTTTAAATAATTGAGCCGAAGGGCAGGCCGTGAAATCGCTCTTTCTCAACTGCTGTATTTGCATAACCACAAGAGGAGTTGTCGCTTGGGTAATTCTTCAAATTCGCGGTAAAATGTCTTTTTCCCTATTGAATCGAAAGTGGTGAGCCCAATGCCAATCGGCAAAGTTAAGTGGTTTGACGCTGAAAAGGGTTTTGGCTTTGTCTCTAATCCTGGAGATGAAGATGTCTATGTTGGTCGGAATGTCCTTCCTAAAGGCGTTGAGGAGCTGGTGCAAGGCCAGCGCATCGAATTCGACTTTGCCGCCGGACGTCGTGGCCCACAAGCCCTGCGCGTAAAAATCCTTGATACGCCTCGACGTAACACAAAGCCTGCGCGTAAGCCTGATGAGCTTGCAAGCATGCTTTCCGATGTCATGACGCTGCTTGAAACCCAGGTCCAGCCAGTGCTTGCGCAAGGGCGTTACCCTGAGCGCAAGACAGGCCGCCAGGTCGCAGAGATTTTGCGCGCGGTTGCTAAAGACCTCGATAGCTAGGGGGATTCCTGCCTAAAGAGGAATCCCCGTATGTAGAGGAATATCCTTTATATATAGGAAACGGGCGTTGGCCTACAGATAATCTTTCTGTAGGCCAGCGCCCGTTTTTAAGTTTGTTTACCAGACCTTGAAGATTTGGCCAGTTTCTACGCCATGGGCGGAGCGGACAAAGAATTGGCGACGCTTTGTGCGCGAACTGGTTCGAAGCCAGGGAAGAAGGCACCATAGGTGTCGAGCGATTCTTCAACGACGTTGGGGCTAACCGTCTTAATGCGGATACCGCGGGGGGATGTCGGTGCTTGCAGCGTAGGTAAATGCCTCAAGGCCGGCGTTAAAAGTCGATGCAACCACAGACTTTTCTACCGTCTGTTGGGGCAAGATGCCGGTGATGAGCGTGAAAGAACCACCGTCAGCAAGGTGGTCCAGTCCGTGCATCACAAGGTTGATCTGCCCGTGCAGCTTGTTATTGAACCCTGCCTGGAAGTATTCAGTGTCCGCGTCCTTGAGATATACAAATGGTGCGGAACCTAAGGCAGCGACAATTGCATAGAATGAACCAGCCTGGTTGAAGAATTCTTTCACGGAAGCTACGTCGGTGATGTCGATGCCTGGTGAAGAATTGCGTGAGCTAGATAAAGTCCGCGTTGCCAATGACATGGTTGTCATCGAGGGCATCTTGGGGGATGAATCTGGCGAACGCATGGCGCAACTCGATGAAGTCTTGCAGGAGTATCTTTCCCGGATGGATAAGCCGGACCCGATTGAACGGCACGCAGCGCACATGGCTTTCCACCGCGGTGTCGGGGAAGCTTCCGGAAATACCTTCATGATGAAGCTGTGGCCAGTTCTGGAAGCGAGGATGACACTCGTGCTCGCCGTTGAGCAGGAGCAGCGCCATGATGATGCGCCCTGCACGAATCGCTGGGGGAGTGTATTCGCCGCGGCGATCGCGACGAAATTTATGAGAACCTACGCATGCACGTGGTGGGTAGTGCGGAAGAATCCCTGGAAACCTTCGACGCCGAACCTACGGTAGAAAAGTAACCAAAGGCTACATATTTTCCTGCTCAGCAAGTTCCTCATCGCTCATAGTCGACAGGGACCAGACGGAGGAATATGGTGCTTCGTCGCCGTTGTCATCAGCGCCGATAAGTACAGCGGAAACCTCAACGACAATGAGCTTGGGGCGGTCTTGGCTATCAGATGCTTCGATAGGATCGACGGAGCCGGGAATTTCAACGGCTTCGGTTTCACCAGCGCCATGGCGGGTTTCATCATTGGCAGCAGGGTCGTCGTAGATGCTGAGCACTTGCCACTGATACCGGCTGATGTCATCGGGGATATCAAGCTTCAAGGTGTCATTTTCGCCCACATATAAATTAGGTACTTCACCTTCTGGGCATTCGGTGCCAGGCTCGCACACTAAATAGGGTGCGACTTCAATGGACTCATCGCCCACGGTGGCGGTGACGCGAATGTCTTTCGGGTGCGCGCCGGGGCGGTTATTCGACCAGGACTGAAAAAGCACTACCGCAACCACGATGACGACAACAGCGATTAAAAGCGCGAGTACTTGGACGAGCGTTTGTTTTCTTGCCTGCTTGCGAGTAGCCATGGCTTGTGATTCTACAGCAGGAACATCCAGGCCCGAAGCCGGCCACTAGCCGGGTTAAGAAATAGGGTCGAAGCTCACTCGGTACATATCCGGCCAGCGTTTACCGGTTAAGTAATATTCTTCGGTTCCCGGGATGTGCGCGATGCCATTAAGTACATTATCGGGGTCGTCGGCTGCATTATTTTCTAGCCCAGAGGCATCGATGGTGCCGGTGACCTCACCAGTTGCAGGATCGATACGCAAGATGGTGGTGCTAAACCACACATTGGCAAAGACTTCGCCGTCAACGCATTCGAGTTCGTTAATATTGTCGATGGCTTGGCCATTCATCGTCACGCGCACACGCTCTTGCTCAGCAAAAGTTTCACCATCGATATGCCGTAGCTCATCCGTGCCATCAGACATCACCAACGTGGTGTTATCTAAGCTGCACAAACCCCAGCCTTCGCCGGGATAAGAAGCGGTGTCTAAAAGTTCATAGCTCTCGGCGTCATATTTATAGGCCTCGCCCGAATCCCACGAAAGCTGCCAGATCACAGGTCCTTCGGCGCTGTTATATTGCGTAATTCCCTCACCAAAGACAGCGTTGTCATTGCGCACGTGCTGCCTGGCGGAATCACTTCCTGCCGGCAGGGTGAAAATCCCCGATTCGCCGTATTGCCCGGTGCCAACGAGGACGTCTCCTGAGCCGGTGACCTCTAAACCCTGGGTGAACAGGGAAGCATCGAAAGGCAAGCGCTCCAAGACCTTTGCCTCAAAGCGCGCAATATTGCTTGTCGATGCCTCTTCTGACCCTTCTTCAGCTGCCACCGAATCGAGCGTATCCGTCTGCGAAGCTGTGCTGGAACAACCAACAAGGGCTAGTGAAAGCGTCAATAATGCAGCCAAAGCCGGCTTAGCGAGAGAGGGCATGTGTCTATTGTGCAGTAAATGATCCATAATGTGAACGTGTCTTCTTATAGTGAAAGCTCGAAGTCGCGTCCACGTCGCAGACGAACAACGCGTAACGCAGGACGTTTACGAGGTGAACAACATAAATCCCCACTCATGTCGCACGAGGCAGTAGAAACTGCACGCTGGGCACTCGAAGAATTCGGGGAAGGAGATGTCGGGCAACACCTGGGCATCGTCATGACGGGCGCGGATTCAGCAACCCACCGCTTCGCAGCGGATGTACCTGGCTATTCCGGCTGGGAATGGCACGCGGTTGTGGCCTGCCCACCAGGTGAGAGCACGGTTACCATCAGCGAACTAGCGCTAGTGCCCGCAGCGCAAGCCCTGCAAGCACCCCAGTGGGTACCGTGGTCAGATCGCATCCAGCCGGGCGATTTAGGCCCAGGTGACTTGATGCCACCGGAGCCCAATGACCCGCGCATCGACGGCGAGGAGCTGTCGAAACAAGGACTCGATGACGCGCTGAGCCGGTGGCGGCAAGGTGATTACGGTCCGAATTCGGAGATGGCAAAGCAAGCACCGCTGCAGTGTCATACCTGTGCTTTCTTCTTAGCGTGGGATAGAAGCTTTGGACTGTGCTCCAACGAATTCTCTGCCGACGGACATGTGGTGCACTCGCGCTACGGCTGTGGTGCACATTCGCGTACCCGCGTGGTTGATCCTGAAGCCCGCAAGGTACAAGAGCCTTTCGACGATGAGGGGCCCTTCTTCTAAGTTCTCGGTTTTATGACAATGGGGTTCTGAGGAACCCCGTTGTGGTGCGTATTACCGATTTTTGTGAAAGTTCCTTCCGGCATAGTTGATGTAAAAAATTGCTGGGGAATTGCAAAAACTGCGCTGGGAGGGACAAAATAACTAGTGTCCATCCAGCATTACTGTTTCTCATTGCTTTTGCCAAACAATTGAGTATGCAAGCCGGGCCAACCTCGCAGTCGCACACACCGTATAATGACGAGCCTTTACCCTCATTCCATCGGCATTTGGTGCGCGGGCTGTTTGTAAAATGAATAAGGGGCCATACGTGAACGACGTACTTGACCGATATTTTAAGATTTCAGAACGTGGTTCCAGCATTGGAACTGAAGTCCGCGCGGGAACGGTGTCGTTCTTCGCCATGGCATATATTATCCTGCTGAACCCGCTGATCATCGGCACAGTAGAAGACGTCAACGGAACTACTTTGGGCATCCCGCAGGTTGCAGCAGCAACCGCGTTGATTGCCGGTGTAGTTACCATTTTCTTCGGCGCACTGTCGAACTATCCTTTTGCCTTTGCAACCGGGCTGGGTATCAACTCGCTTGTCGCGGTCACGCTTGTTGCGGGCGAAGGTCTAACCTGGCCACAAGCAATGGGCTTGGTGGTCATCGAAGGTATCATCATCGTCCTGCTGGCGGTATCTGGCTTCCGTAGCGCGGTCTTCAACGCGATTCCGATGTCCATGAAAGCCGCCATCGGCGTCGGCATCGGCCTGTTTATCGCCATGATTGGCTTTGTGGACGGTGGCTTTGTCACCCGTGTTCCAGATGCTGCCATGACTACTGTCCCGGTTGGTCTGGGACAAGGCGGCTCAATTGCATCCTGGCCAGTCTTTATCTTTGTTATCGGCCTGATTATCTGTGGTGGTCTGGTGGTTCGCAACGTCCGCGGCGGCCTGTTCATCGGCATCATCGCAACGACTGCAATCGCTTTGGTTGTCCAGGCTCTCGCGCCATCTGAAGATTGGGGCATGGCAACACCAGCTATCCCAGATTCCCTGGGCGGTATGCCTGATTTGTCGATCGTCGGCCAGGTTGACCTGTTCGGTGCCTTTGCCAACATCGGCATCATCGCTACCACGCTGCTGGTCTTTGCTCTGCTTTTGGCAAACTTCTTTGATGCGATGGGTACTTTCACCGCGTTGGGTAAGGCCAGTGGCCTAGCTGATGAAAACGGCGTGCTGCCGGATATGAAAAAGGCATTGGTCCTCGAAGGCTTCGGCGCTGTTGCAGGTGGCCTAGGCTCTGTTTCCTCCAACACCGTTTTCGCAGACTCGTCCGCAGGTGTCGGCGATGGCGCAAAGACCGGCCTGGCAAATATCACCACTGGCGTGCTGTTCTTGGCCGCAATGTTTTTGACTCCTTTGTATGAGGTCGTGCCAATTGAGGCAGCTTCTCCAGTGCTCGTCATCGTCGGTGTGATGATGGCTGGCCAGCTCACCACCATTGAGTGGCGCAAGATGGAAGTTGCTATTCCATCCTTCCTCACCATCGTCATCATGCCTTTTACCTACTCGATTGCCAACGGTATCGGTGTTGGTTTCATCGCTTATGCATTGATGATGGCCTTTGCGGGAAAGGCCAAGCAGGTCCACTGGATCATCTGGCTGGTCGCAGCCTTGTTCCTAGTGTTCTTCTCCATGGAACCACTGCTTAGTCTCGTAGGTTAGTGCTCGTGCCATAAAATGGTCTGCATGTTGATTGCAGACCCACAAGACCCTCGCTTAGATGATGTCCGCGACTTGAATAAGTCGGATAAATCAGGCGAGGGTTTAGTCATTGCTGAAGGCCACCTCGTTGTCTCTCGTCTGGTGGCATCGCGCTTTCCCGTGCGCTGCATCGTCGGCTTTGCTTCTGCCTTAGAGCACTATGTCGACACCTATGGCCAGCCCGGTTGCCCAATGTATGAGGTAGACCGTGAGACCCTAGCTCAGGTCGTTGGCTTTGATATGCACCGCGGGCTCGTTGCGGCTGCAGACCGCGTAGCCCCGCTCAGTGTTGCTGAGGCAATCCAAGGCGCGAAGACTATCGCGATTCTGGAAGGGGTAGGAGACCACGAGAATATTGGCTCGCTCTTTCGCAATGCCGCAGGCATGGATGTTGATGCGGTGTTGCTGGGGGCAGGGGCGGCAGACCCGCTCTACCGCCGCAGCGTGCGCGTATCGATGGGTCATGTCCTTCGCCTGCCTTGTGCGCGTTTCGATGGCGGGTTTACCACCTGGCAGCGCAACCTAGAGCTGCTTGCCAGCGAGGGCTTTCACCTTGTCTCACTAACCCCTGATGAAAACGCTGTGCACTTGGCTGAAGCCATGGCAGGGCATAGCAAAGTAGCGCTCATGGTGGGCGCTGAAGGCCCAGGGCTGACAGAGCATGCTATGCGCGCAACGCACGTGCGAGCACGCATCCCGATGGCTCCGGGGACGGATTCTTTAAATGTCGCTACCGCGGCTGCTATTGCCTTTTATGAGCGGCAAAGGTCCCTGCTCTAATCTCGGCGCTTTTTAGAGATAAAGTCGCGCGCTTTATCTGTGGCGTTGCGCAGGAAAGACCCCGCTTGGCTGGTGGCTTTACGCGCAAAAGAAGTAGTGGTTTCTAAAGCATGCTGAAGGGTCTCACTGGTTGCCGTGGTGGGTTCATCTTCCGGCGATTCATAATCGTCATAGTCAGCATTGGAAGGACCGAGGCCAAGCTTAAAGGCGGCGTCAGAGGTCAATTGTTTCACCGACTTGAGCGGCGGGGCCGTATCTACCTTCGGCTCTGGGCGGCCATCGACGGCATAGCCCACGACTTGTAGGTCAGGTCCTTCGCTGTCGATGCGCACACCCATCCAATTCCTTTGGGCTTCTTCCATTAAATCCCGCGGTGTAAAGGGCAGCGCAATGCCGCCTAATTGCTCAGCTTTTTCGCCTGCCCAGTAAGGATTTTCAAAAGCTAGCGGTAACCCGGTGTCTTCCATAAGCTCAAAGCGGGTGCCGCTAAAGACTCTTTTCAGCTCCCCGCGATGCCAATGCGCAAACCCCGCCCAGCCCTCTTTTTCGTCGAAAGCGCAGGCATAAACATCCACAGCAGGTACTGCTTGACGAAGACGCGGATTTAATTCCTCTAACAGCAAAGGCTTGTCGTCTTCAGAGTGAATGACTGTCTGGACCACGGTAATCCCGGGGTAGCCGCCGATATAAAACTCGTGATCATCTGCTTGCGCAGAGCGATTGAGCGGAAATTGCCCGATAGGGGTGACAGGAAAGAGGGGATTGAGCTGCGCTAGAAACTTGCGGCCATAACCGCGGTCAGCTTTGGGCTCGGTCTCAAGGATTGAGGCTGGGTTATCGATATTGACGTACCAGATGTTTAGCACAGCGCGGTCTACCATTACCGTTGTCTCCTTCAACTTCAAGTCACTTGCAACAGCTATCGTCCGATTGCCTTGGTGGAGCTAACCGTCGTGTGGTTAGCTCCGTGGACGCTTGGTATTAGCGCGAACGCCCAGCAGAACATCTTCCCAGTGCGGGGTCACGGCCTTGCGGCGGCGCTTCGTGGGCTGCTTTTTCGGATCCGAATGCTCTAACAACTCGTTAGTTTCAGCATCTGCATTATCCGCAATGTCTTGTGGCGCTGGTTGCGTGGTGGATGCAGTGACATCGGTAGGCACCAGCTCTTCGGCACCGATGCCATCAGCTTCCTGGTCGTATACGCCTTGGTCTGCATCCTCGAAGTCCTCTTCGACAGGAGCAAGACGCGGACGATCATCTTGGCCGGCTGGCCCATCGATAGCTTCGTCATAGCGCGAACCGCGACCAATCGAGGTCAAAGTGCGCACTGGCTGCACGAAATCTGGATCGGTGAGATCCGCTGCCACTGAGTTGCGTGCTTCGACCGTAGACGGAGAAGACATCGACTGCTTAAAAGCCCACAGCGCTTCATTTTCAGACAAGCCGGCCTTCCAGCTGACCTTGATGACCCAAGGCTGGGATTGCTCCCGATAAGCGGTCCAATCGGCATCGGAAAGCGAATGGCCCCGAGCAGCAAACGAGGTTGCCAGAATCTCCCACAGGGTCAACTTTGCCGGTCCGTCTTCCCGAACAGGATGTGCTTGCTTAGCTAGTTCGGCAATATTATTGCGCTCTAACATCACTGGGTAGGCAAAAGGCTCGACGCGTGATTCCGCAATACCCATTTCCTCTGCGAGCTCCGCAGCTGATGCGCCAGCGCGAACACGTGCCTGTATTTCAGCTGGGCGCATGGTCATCGCGTCCGAGTATGGGCGAGGACCGTTGCCATTGGCAGCCGAGCTGACCGCATGAGCAGCCTGATGAAGCTTCCCGTGTGAAGGAGTGCGCTGCGCGACGGCTTCACTGGCTTCGTCGGAGCTTTCTTCCGCGTCAACAGCTTCTTCGGTAGCTGCTGACTGTGCTTCGTGCTCGCTGTTATCAGCACTATTCGTGGCATCCTCGGAAGCGACAGAAATAGGAGCATCGAAGTCCTGGTCCTGGCCGTCGGGGTCATCGCTGATAGCAGCAGGGGTCAGGTGAGAAACTGAGGACAATCCATTGTGCGATCCAGAATCCGAGGAGCCATCCACGATGGATCGCATTTCCTCAGTGACAGCGACGAAGAACTCGTCGCCTTCCTCAGTTGTAAAAACCAAGGAGGTCTTCGTGGAGTCGCTGTAGTTGATAAACAACTCACGCATGGTCTTCGCGCTCCTTTAAGCTTGCGGGGACATCAAAACACATCCACTGTGAAGCAGATAACCACCACCTTAACGCAGGAATGCGCCGAAGCTTGGCAGCAACGGCGCATTTTGGCGTTTGGATCTATTTAGATCCACCTGGTTGTGAGCAAAACTACTTGTTTGCGACTCCTGCATCCAGGATGGCGTCAATAGCGCGAGTCAGGATTTCGATATCGGCTGGATCGATGGCTGGGAACATACCGATGCGCAACTGGTTGCGGCCAAGCTTGCGGTATGGCTCAACATCGAGGATGCCATTTTGGCGCAAGACCTTCGCGATAACAGCTGCGTCGATGGAATCATCGAAATCGATGGTGCCAACAACCAATGAGCGAGAAGCTGCATCTGCAACATAAGGGCTGGTTTCCTCACGCGCTTCTGCCCAGTTGTACAGGGTGGAAGAAGACTTGGTGGTGCGATCGACCATGCCGTCGAGGCCACCGTTGCTGTTCATCCACTTGACCTGGTCTGCCAACATCAACAAGGTAGCTACCGCTGGAGTGTTGTAAGTCTGATTCTTGCGGGAGTTATCTACGGCAGTTTGCAGGTCCAGGAATGCTGGAATGAAACGGCCAGATTCCTTAACTGCAGCAATGCGTTCAATAGCTGCAGGCGACATCGCTGCCAACCATAGACCGCCGTCGGAAGCGAAAGACTTCTGTGGGGAGAAGTAGTATGCGTCGACCTGGGAGATATCTACTGGCAAGCCACCAGCACCCGAGGTTGCGTCAACAACGACCAGCTGGTCTGCGTTCAGACCTTCAGGACGAGTGACCGGAACCATTGCACCGGTGGAGGTTTCATTGTGTGCCCATGCAACGACATCAGCGTCGGTGCCAGCCAGTTCAGAAGGTGATGGGGAAGTGCCTGCAGGGCCTTCGACGATCTCTGGTTCTTCCAACCAAGGGGCCTGCTTGGAGGCCTTGGCGAACTTCGAAGAAAACTCACCGAAGCTCAAGTGCGCAGACTTGTTGTTGATTAGACCGAATGTCGCTGCATCCCAGAAAGCAGTTGCGCCGCCCAAGGACAAAACAATTTCGTACCCGTCAGGAAGGGAGAAAAGTTCAGATAGTCCGTCCCGAACTTCACCAACCACGTTCTTGACGGCCGGCTGGCGGTGGGAGGTGCCGATAACGTCGTGTGCGCCGTTAACTACTGCATCGATTTGCGCCTGGCGGACCTTGGAAGGGCCACAGCCGAAGCGTCCGTCGGAAGGAATGAGATCTGGGGAAAGCTTAAAATCCGGGTTAGTCATGCCCGGAGTATACGGGGGAATGAATAATATGTGACCCCCAAAGTGGCGCAAATCATGTGAAGTATGCGACATGAGGCATCTCGCAGGATTGGTGAAATGTATCAAAAATTGCGAAAATTGTGAGGAATGGGTGACGTATCCTCTACCACAAATGGGGCTAGACGTAACGTAAACGCCGCAGGCTAACAGGACAATCGTTCTGCTAGCGCAGGAAAAATCGCAAATCTTGCTAGAGTGGGTAGAGAAATACTACTGAAACCCAACTGCAGTGTTAAAGCGATTACGGGGTTTCTAGTGTTAGAAAAAGTTGAAACACTTAACAATAAAGTGAAAGGACACCTACGTGGCTTCCGAAGATAACAAGGTAAAGCTGCTCTACCCAGGCGGCGAGTACGAAATGAATCTCGTTGAATCGACCGAAGGTGACAACGGTTTCGATATCTCCAAGCTTCGCAATGAGACTGGCTTGGTAACCTTCGACCCTGGTTACACCGCTACCGGCTCCACCGAGTCCAAGATTACTTTCATTAATGGTGAAGAGGGCATTCTGCGCCACCGCGGCTACGACATTGCGGACTTGGCGCAAAACGCTACCTTCAACGAGGTCTCTTACCTGCTGATCAAGGGCGAGCTACCTACCGAAGAGCAGCTGAGCAAGTTCAGCAACGATATCCGTCGCCACACCTTGTTGGATGAGGATTTCAAGGCTCAGTTCAACATCTTCCCACGCGACGCGCACCCAATGGCAGTGCTAGCGTCCTCGGTGAACATCTTGTCCACCTACTACCAGGATCAGCTAGACCCACTAGATGAGGAACAGCTAGACAAGGCAACCGTACGTCTTTTGGCGAAGGTTCCAATGCTGGCTGCTTACGCATTCCGTGCAGCTCAGGGCAAGCCATATATGTATCCAGATAACTCTCTGAATGCACGCGAGAACTTCCTGCGCATGATGTTCGGTTACCCAACCGAGCCATACGAGGTTGATCCAATTGTCTCCAAGGCTTTGGACAAGCTGTTGATCCTGCACGCTGACCACGAGCAGAACTGTTCTGCATCTACCGTTCGTATGATCGGTTCCGCACAGGCCAACATGTTTGTTTCTATCGCTGGTGGCATCAACGCATTGTCCGGCCCACTGCACGGTGGCGCTAACTCTGCAGTTCTGGAGATGCTGGAAGACATCAAGAACAACCACAATGGCGACGCAACCGAGTTCATGAACCGCGTGAAGAACAAGGAAAAGGGCGTCCGCCTGATGGGCTTCGGCCACCGCGTGTACAAGAACTACGACCCACGCGCGGCAATCGTCAAGGAAACCGCCCACGAGGTTCTTGCTCACCTCGGCGGCGACGAGCTTCTCGACCTTGCTATGAAGCTCGAAGAGATCGCTTTGGCTGATGATTACTTCGTATCCCGCAAGCTCTACCCGAACGTAGACTTCTACACTGGCTTGATCTACCGTGCGATGGGCTTCCCAACCGAGTTCTTCACCGTACTGTTTGCTATCGGTCGTCTTCCAGGCTGGATTGCACAGTTCCGTGAGCAGCTGGCTCTGAACACCAAGATCAACCGTCCTCGCCAGATCTACACCGGTGAGGCTCCTCGCTCCTTCGTTCCACGCTCTGAGCGCTAAAGCGAAAAGACGCGAATCTGAGAGGGATAAATTGCCGATTGCGCAGTGCAATGTTTCATAACATTTGCATTACTAATCCGGTATTTATCCTTCACAATTAAGTCGAATCAGCATCCTCGTTTATAATCAGAGGAGCTTGATTCGACTTTTTCAATTTCGAGGCGAGTGTTATGCCAACAATCTAATCCATTGAAGCCTTCAGTAATGAGCACTTGAATTCTCGCCTTCAAGCAAGAAAGCGTGCTGGAGATTGGACAACCTAAGTTGTTCAATGCGCCCAAAAATAGGCAAACTTTTAATGGATGAGGTTGTTGACTGTCTAAGTTCGGAAAGCCCGAATACGTCATAGCAGACGCATTTAGACACAACGTCAAGGAGATGTTTACTTTATGGATAAGCCAATTATTGAAGCTTCAACTGAGCCAGCCCCCACCGAATTAGTGATCGAAGACATCGTCGTTGGTGACGGTGTTGAGGCACAAGCTGGTGCAGTCGTTGAAGTTCACTACGTTGGCGTCGAGTACGAATCCAACCAGGAGTTTGACTCATCGTGGGATCGTGGACAGTCTATTGAGTTCCCACTCACCGGCCTGATCTCTGGCTGGCAGGAAGGCATCCCAGGAATGCGCGTTGGCGGTCGCCGTCAGCTGACCATTCCACCAGAGATGGCATACGGCCCAGCAGGCGGTGGACACCCATTGTCTGGACGCACTCTGGTCTTCGTTATTGACCTGATTAACGTAAATTAATCTGTCGAGTCCTCAGGATTCGTTTTAGCTCGCATTATTTAGTGGGCAACTCCCCGCGCGGTCGGCATTGTGAAATTACGTGCCAGACACCGGGGATTTTTCATTGCCCCAGGCCTAGAATCCAGGCTGTGAAAGCTGAACCTTGTGCGATTGTTGGCAAGTGCCACACAACCACGCTGTTTCAAGGCACAATGAGAAGTATGACTTCTGAAAACAATAAGGCTCCAGTACCGACGCTGACGCTTAATGATGAGCGTGAGATCCCACAGATTGGCCTTGGAACGTACAAGCTGCGCGATGACGAGTGCATCAAGGTTGTCCGTGAGGCTATTGAAGTAGGCTACCGCCATTTTGATACCGCAACGCTCTACAAGAATGAAGAGGCGTTGGGCAAAGCCCTCAATGACGCAATTGCTGCTGGCGATGTCACCCGTGATGAACTCTTTGTTACCAGTAAAGTCTGGCACGACCACCACGGTGCAGACAAAGTGCGCGAGGCCTTCCAGACCTCATTGGATAAGCTTGGCTTCGACTACCTAGACCTTTACATGGTGCACTGGCCTTGGCCACAGGGTGGGCTGTATGTAGAAACCTTTGCAGAGATTGCACGCCTGCAGGGGATGGGGCAGATTGCCAGCGTTGGTGTGGCTAATTTCTATGAGGAAGTCCTAGAAACCCTCATCTCCGAAACTGGAATCGTGCCAGCCGTTAACCAGATTGAGCTCAACCCGACCTTCCGTCAGCCTGAGCTTCTGGAATTCCATAAAAAGCACGGCATCGTCACCCAGGCGTGGTCGCCGTTGGCTCGTGGCAAGGTGCTTAACAACCCAGACATTAAGGCCATTGCAGCGCAATTAGAGCGCTCTGAGGGCCAAGTGGCATTGCGTTACCTGCTGCAGAAGGGCATTGTTGTTATCCCTAAGTCCGCACGTCGTGAACGTCTTGTCGAAAACCTCGGCGCAAAAGACTTTGAACTTTCTCGCGCGCAGATGGAAGTAATTGATTCCTTGAATAATCCCGAAGGCCGCACTGGAAATGATCCACGCGTCTGGCCAGGCGATGATGCATAGCGCTTCGAGCTAAGAACAACGCCACAATCAATCCTCGGAAACTCTTGCTGGGTTCCGAGGATTGTGACGTTTTATAACAGTCAAAATGCTAATGGGGGAGGGCCTAGCAAATCCTTAGGAGAAATATGTCAAATTCATGGCTGAACTCCTAGGGATCTATTGGAAATGCTTTAATTTGTGCTCAATTTCACTGCAAAACGTCTATTTGCAAACTTAGCAAAGTGACGAATCGTCAATTTCGGGGGTAATTTGCTAGCCGTAACAAGAGCAGGTCACGATGATTTTCGGGGGTGTAATTTTTTGTTAAGGGCTATTCACTTCAGCAAACCTTTAACATAACAAGGCTTGTTCGGTACCTTACTTAATAGGTCGGAATGTGATCCCTGGCACTGGGGTATGGCATTAGTCCGTCTATTAAAGAAAGCCTATCGGGTTTAAGAACCTGGATAAGACTATTGAAATTTTCAAGGAGAAACCAATGTCTGGTGCTACAGCCTCTCCGAGCAAGCGCCGTGAGCCATCGGCAGATGAGTTCATTGCTATGCAAAAGAGTCCGCAGTTTGAAAAGCTGCGGAGTACATACCGAAAGTTTGCATTTCCTATGACCGTGGCGTTCATGGTCTGGTATTTGCTTTATGTTGTTGTTGCAGTTTTTGCGCACGATTTTATGGCGATTGAAATCGGTGGTGGTTTCAATATCGGCCTAATCTTTGGCCTCCTACAGTTTGTAACCACGTTCCTTATTACTTGGCTCTACGTTCAGTACGCCAATAAAAAAATTGAGCCTCAAGCGGCTGCTATCCGTGAAGAAATGGAGGGTTAAGCACAATGAACCCTATTATTCTTGCCCAAGAGGCCGAATATTCTACCGGTAACCCGATTCTTAACATTGCGGTGTTCCTGGTATTCCTTGTTGTCACAATGTGGTTGGTGCTGCGCGCAGGTAAGTCCACCTCCGAAGCATCTGACTTCTATACCGGTGGCGGTACCTTCTCTGGCCGTCAGAACGGTCTCGCTATTTCTGGTGACTACCTTTCTGCAGCATCCTTCCTGGGTATTGTCGGTGCAGTTGCTCTTAACGGCTACGACGGCTTCCTGTACTCGGTCGGTTTCTTCGTCGCCTGGTTGGTTGCGTTGATGCTCGTTGCTGAGCCGCTGCGTAACGTTGGACGCTTCACCATGGCGGACGTTTTGTCCTTCCGTCTGCGTCAGAAGCCTGTTCGCGTGGCTGCTGCACTGGCAACCATGTTCGTGTCCCTGTTCTACCTGATTGCACAGATGGCCGGTGCAGGTTCCCTGGTGTCCGTTCTTCTGGATATCCATGAGTTCCACTGGCAGGCAGTTGTTGTCGGCGTTGTTGGCGTCGTCATGATTGTCTACGTCCTTATCGGTGGCATGAAGGGTACGACCTACGTGCAGATGATTAAGGCTGTCCTGCTGGTTGCAGGTGTCTTCATCATGGCTATCTTGGTCTTCGTTGCTATCAAGGGTGGCTTTGTCACCCTGTTCGATCAGGCAATCGCAACGCACGCAGATTCTCAAGCAATCGTTGAGCGTGGCTACGAGGCTTCGCAGATTATGGAGCCAGGCCTGCAGTACGGTAGCTCCACTACGACCAAGATTGATTTCATTTCCCTGGGTCTGTCCCTGGTTCTTGGTACCGCTGGTCTGCCACACGTTCTGATGCGTTTCTACACCGTTCCTACTGCTACTGAAGCACGTCGCTCCGTTACCTGGGCAATCTGCATCATCGGTGCTTTCTACCTGATCACCCTGGTTCTGGGCTACGGCGCAGCGGCACTGGTTGGTCCAGACCGCATCCTCGATGCTCCTGGTGGAGCGAACGCAGCGGCACCGCTCTTGGCTCTCGAAGTTGGCGGCACAGTCTTCATGGCGATTATTTCCGCAGTCGCATTCGCAACCGTTCTGGCTGTTGTTTCCGGTCTTGCAATTACCGCATCTGCTTCGATTGCTCACGACATCTACGACGCTGTCTTGCGTGATGGTCAGTCTTCCGAGGAAGAGCAGGTTCGCGTCTCCCACATCACCGTGGTCATCCTCGGTATCGCATCCATCATCCTTGGCATCCTCGCGATGACCCAGAACGTTGCGTTCCTGGTTTCCCTGGCATTCGCAATTGCAGCGTCCGCAAACCTGCCAACCATCCTGTACTCCCTGTACTGGCGTCGATTCAACACCACTGGTGCAGTCGCCTCCATCTACGGCGGTCTGATTTCCTGTCTGCTGCTCATCTTCTTGTCCCCAGCAGTCTCCGGTGCACCATCGGCAATGTTCCCGAACGCCGACTGGTCCATCTTCCCACTGACCTCCCCAGGTCTGATTTCCATTCCAATTGGCTTCCTGTGTGGTTACATCGGCACCCTGATTGGTAAGCCTGACAACCTCGAAGCGCTTGCTGCTGAGATGGAAGTTCGCTCCCTGACCGGTGTTGGTGTTGAGGCTGCAGTCGATCACTAAATGCCACGAGCCAATGCGCAGAATTCTTTAGAACCTAAAGAGCTCACAGCGCAAGCACCCGAGGGCAACTAAGACAACAAAGCCACCGCATGTTTATTACATGCGGTGGCTTTGTATTATTTAAGCTGTGTCAAAAATTAATGTTCCGCGTGCCAAGCATGGTTGGCTTCAATTTGTGGCGATTGTGCTTCTTATTGTCATCTGCATAGTGGGAACATGGATCGTCGCCCGGGCGACAGCGCCGAGGACTGACGAAGCCACTTCCGACGAAGAATTTAGTGGTTCTTCCTCAGCGCAGACCGCGGAACCGTCCGTGGCAGACTCTGCACTTGATAGCCTTGGCGATGTGGCACATCAACAAGCTGGAATCGTCATTGACCAATCCAAATCCCAGCTAACTTACATTCGGCTGAGCGATGGGATGCATCTGGGAAGCGCGAATGAAAGGTTTGCCCGTCCTGCTTTAAGCCTGTCGAAACTTTATATCGCGGACTATGTCATCGATGAGGGAACCGAGTCAGAAAAGTATGATGCGCTGCAGATGATTTCTGATTCCGACGATGGAATTGCAGAAGAACTTTTCGCAGCATATCCAGAATCGATCGATGAAGTCGCGAAGAAATACGGCCTATATTCTACCGATGCGGGGGAGTACTGGGGACGCTCAGTGACATCGACTTATGATGTCGTGAAATTCATCCGAGCGCTCAAGGATGAAGATCCTTTGCACCCGATTTTGGTCGCAATGTCACAACCTGATGAAATTGCTGCCGATGGCTACGAGCAAGATTTCGGAACCGCGGTATTAATAAACGTCATTGGTACCAAGTGGGGGTGGTCCAATGATCGCGATATTCATGCCTCAGTTTCTTTCGGCGACGACTTTATCGTTGCGGCTTCGGTGACAGGTTCTGCTCGCGACCTGACCAAACTGGTGCGCACCCAGCTTTCGGGGCAAAAACTCAAAGAGGCCACCACGTGGTTTTTAGAATCTCAAAAACCAGGCGGCGGCAGTAAGAAAGCGCCAGAAAAGATTATTTCCGATTAGCGGTTAACCATTCCGCTTAATTGCTGCGCGAGCTTGCTGGCTTGGTCAATTTGCTCAGCTGTGACCGAAGAACCCGTTGCGTCTAAACCTGGGACTGTGGAACTTAAGCCATTGAGTAGGTCAGCTGTTGCCTGCTGTGAAGTGGCGCCGCCGGTGGACTGACCACCAGTGTTGCTCCCGGGAGTGCTACCACCAGATTGGCCTGGCTTCCACTGGCCCCAGTCTTGGGCATAAACATTGTTGATGTCCACGACGACGCCATCGATTGTGCGCTGCTTATTCTGCGGCAGCTGGTGGACGGTGGTGCGTGGGTGAATCTTTCCGCCGGAGCCCCAGTCGTGCATCCAGAAGTATGAACCGATGCCGTCTTTGATGGCCCAGTCAATTACGTTGTAGTTGCCGTAGATGCCAGTGCTGTAGCCTGCCGCGCGCAGCGTAGCCGAAAATGTCACAAGGTAGGGCTTGATGAGCGAATCGTATTGCGAACGGGTGGGGTTGTCGTCGATCGCGATATAAATAGGACGACCGGTTGGCCCGCCTGCTGCGCGGTGGATGGAAATGGCCTTTGGAGCATGTACTGCAGCGCCGGCAGCACCTTTCTTCCAGTCGGCAGTTTCTGCACGCCCATATTGGTAAACAGATGCCGTTGCTAGGCCCTGGCCCGACATAGCTTGGGTTTCCTTGAGGGTTACCGGCTTACCGGCCATCCATTGCGCATTAGGGCGCTTTTCCGAAACATAACGCACAGCGCCCAAGTGTCCGGCAGCCTTGATGGCGGAGGCACTGGGGACCCCAGCTGAGTAGTCAATAACGGTGCCCAGGATAGGGCCTAAGGCTGAAGCACGGGAGGCAGTTGCAGTTCCCACGCCAATTGCCAAAGTGCCAGCCGCGGCAGCGACAGCGCCGACCTTAATAATATTGCGACGCGAGTAGTGCCCAGCGCCTGTCGATGCATCATTTCCCGACACGAATGAACTCCTAACTAGGCACCAATAATATACTGGTGCAACTTTAGTATCTTTCGTAACAAAACTTACCTCAATGTGCACACAGAGGAAAGGGAAGCGCGGCTGCTGCGGGAACAGAAAGACAGCATTTGTGGTTGAAACGAGATGACCCAATATTCAATAAGGTGGAATCTATGAAGCCGCAGGGCAATATTGACAATCAGGAAATAAACCAAGAAGACGGCCAAACATCATCGAGCGTTGCACAGAATGCAGCACCACAACCCTTTGCCTTTCTTCAGCCCTTTGGCGAAGAAGCAATCGGAGTCTGCGATGTGGAAGGAAATTGTTCATGACCAATGAAGTAAATAACGCGGCCCCAATCACCGTGGATGTCTGGTCTGATGTCATGTGCCCATTTTGTTGGATGGGGGATAGGCACCTAGAGCTTGCATTAGAAGATTTCGCGCACCGCGATGATGTCAAGATCACCTACCACAGCTACCAGCTAATGCCTGATTACCCGGAGAATTCCCCGTTGCCTTCAGCGGAAGCCGTGGCCAAGCAAAAGGGCGTTCCCGTAGAGCAGTTCAAGCAGATGAACGATGGCGTTGCCCAGCGCGGTGCTGAAGTTGGTTTGAACTACAACTTTGATGAGGCACTGACGGTCAATTCCCGCCGTGCACACCGTCTGTCTCATTTCGCCGAAGAGAATGGTCTGCAGCATGAACTGATGCAAGCACTGTTTAAGGCCTATTTCACCGATGGCAAGAATGTTGAAGACCGCGAGGTCCTAGCGGATCTTGCAGCATCTGTTGGTCTAGCCCGAGATGCAGCGCTGGCGAATATGGACAACGAGGAACTTGATACCGCGGTACAAGCTGATATCAACCAGGCGCAGCAAATTGGTGTCCAAGGCGTTCCGTTCTACGTCTTTAACAACAAGTATGCGGTCTCCGGGGCACAGCCCCAGCAGGTATTCCAGCAAGCACTCGAGACTGTGCATAAAGAAAATGTAGAAGCCGGCAACGCTCAATAACTGTTGCTTCTATGCGTTTAGTACCTGCTTCGGCGGCTTTCGACTCTGCCGCCGGAGCGGGCACGTACTGAGACTTCGCCGCCTTCTTGGCCTAAGTCGTCATTGCCCCAAGAATCCTCGCCTTTAATGACGTATTCATCCCTCCAGCGCCTACTAGGATTTAGTGGATCCCGGGGCCCTCTAAACCGACCGCGCCTTTGCCTTTTGCTTTTGATAGGTTCTTCTTTGACTAGGGGGCGTTCCTCAAGTTTGAGAAGCTCCGGCATCGGGCCTTCTGGATCTAAATTTAGTTCCGCTTCCAACTTTGCTGTCGGGCAGCGTTTGCCCGGAGTAAGCGGCAGATTGTGAATCGCCAGTTTCTTTCTCTGCGGGCTGTATTTAACCCGTGCACCGCAATTCGGGCACAGGTATTCGTCGTTTCCGACGGACTTTGTAATGTGAAGTTTCATAAGCGCATTATACGAATAAATACTCAGGTCACAGGAAGTTTCTTGATCCTAATATTCGACCCCTTCGAGGCATTTGGCAGTTAAGACCCCGAGCGAGCTATATAGTTGAGTGATTGTTTCCTTCAATTCATAAGCGAGAGCGAAGGGGTCTAAACATGACTGAAATCCTGCACTTACACGATGTCGATTTCGTGCGAGATTCCCGAGAG
>DGYFI06203__coassemble_1089_pt1 | contig 31522 bp, 28 predicted proteins | sample DGYFI06203__metabat2_high_PE_036 | metagenome-assembled genome bin DGYFI06203 | reverse complement strand
AACTCGGTGCAGAAGACTCGGCCAATCAGCGCATGAACATTGTCATTTGGGGTGACGATGCGGAAACTATGACCGCCCAATTTGAAGCTCTCTCTGAAGGCGCGGAGATTCACATGCCGTTGGTGGAACAAGCATGGGGTGCGAAGTTCGGCGGGCTTAAAGATAAGTTCGGGGTGGACTGGGGCTTCAATGTCGAAGCCCCAACCGCCGACGATTAAACCAGCGCAGCTGGTCTAGTGGCGCGGGCGAAAATATGGTCACCTGGTTCTAAGTTCAAAGCCAACGCATCACCGCGGGTGATCTCAGCATTGAAAGGGTTGCCTGTTGTGGCTTCCTGGAGTTCAACGCGCACCTCGAATCCGAGGAACGTTACGCGCTGTACGACGGCTTCAATGACTGCGGTTTCGGCGATCTCGTGGCTGGGAATCGCAAGCTCAGCGGACCTGCCAAGGCGGATATCGTGTGGTCGCACGACTTTGCCATCCAGTGTTGATACCTGGCCTAAAAAGGATAGGACAAAGTCGGTGGCGGGGTGGTCATAGAGTTCCGTTGGAGTTCCTACTTGTTCAATACGCCCGTTATTTAAGACCACGATCTGATCGGCAACATCAAGGGCTTCTTGCTGGTCATGGGTAACCAGCACGGTGGTGATATTGAATTCCAAATGCAGGCGACGCAGCCAATCACGTAGGTCCTCGCGGACTTTTGCATCAAGCGCGCCGAAAGGCTCATCAAGCAGCAGCACCTTTGGGTTCACCGCTAAGGCCCGGGCCAGTGCCAGGCGTTGCCGCTGACCGCCAGAGAGCTGGTTGGGATACCGGTCGCGGAAACCCGCAAGGCCTACAATTTTGAGTAATTCATCGACTTTGGCATCAATTTCTGCTTTGGGTCTTTTGCGAATCTTCAATCCAAAGCCAACATTTTCCCGCACGGTCATGTGCTTAAACGCAGCATAATGCTGGAAGACAAAACCGATGCCGCGCTTTTGCGGGGAGACATGTGTGATGTCCTCACCATCAATAATGATGGCGCCGCTATCGGGTTGATCGAGCCCGGCGATAGAACGCAGCAGTGTGGACTTGCCGGAACCGGAGGGTCCTAATAGCGCGGTAAGCGAGCCTTCTTTGATGTCGAGGGAGACATCGTTAAGCGCGGCGAAATCCCCGTAGTTCCTGTGTACGTTTTTGATGGAAATTTTCACTGTTCGATCCTGCTTCTTTTCTGGATGGTGGTCATGAGAATAAGAACTGCCACAGAAACGGCCATGAGCAGCGTTGCGGCAGCATAAGCGCCGAATTCATTGTGGTCATCGATGTAGCGCGAGTGCACGAGCAATGTCAGTGTTTGCCCACCGCCGGCGAAGTTGGAAGCAACCATGATGACTGCGCCGAACTCCCCGAGTGCGCGCGCGACGGTGAGCACGATGCCGTAAGTCAAAGCCCAGCGGATAGCTGGCAGGGTGATACGGGAGAAGATTTGCCACGGCGATGCGCCCAAGGTTGCAGCGGCTTGTTCTTGCTCAGTGCCGATTTCCCTTAAGACTGGCTCTACTTCCCGCACGATAAAAGGCAAGGTGACAAAGATGGTGGCTAGCACCATACCGGGGAGTGCGAAGATGACCTGGAATCCGAGGTTCTCTATTCCACCGAGCCAGCCGCCGTGGCCCCACAGCAGGATGAGCGATACGCCGATGATGACGGGTGAGACCGCAAATGGAAGATCCACAATCGCCTGGATGATGCCTTTGCCGGGGAAGTTTCCGCGCACCAGCGCGAGTGAGACGACGATTCCGAAGATGACATTAAGAGGAACGGTAATGAGCACGATGAGTACTGAGACTTGCAGTGCGGAAATAGCTGCCGGGGTGGTGATCCACTCCCAGAAGGTGTCAAGGCCGCGTTCGAAGCTGCGGTACAAGATGGTCACGATGGGTACTACCACCAAAACCAGGAGGTAAAGCAGAGCAACCGAGCGCAGCGTCAATATTGTGGGACGGGCGAGTTTCATTGTTTAGTCCTCCACTTTCTTAGCCGTGCGGCTAGAAATCAACCGCAGAATGAACAAAACAATGAAGGTGATCAGCAGCAACACCACGGATACCGCCGCGGCCGCCGAAGGCACATCGGATTCAATTTGTTCCTGGATGTACTGGGAGGCCACCTGGGTTTGACCGGGAACATTGCCGCCGATGAGAACCACTGAGCCGTACTCGCCGATGGCGCGGGCGAAAGCTAATCCGCCGCCAGACAACAACGCTGGAAAGAGCGTGGGCAGAATAATCTGGAAGAAGATGGTGAAGTTATTCGCACCTAAGCTGGCGGCGGCTTCTTCTACTTCCCCATCGACTTCAATGAGCACCGGTTGCACGGCACGGACGACAAAAGGCAAGGTGACAAACGATAATGCCAAAACCAGTGCTGGCTGCGTGGCATTGAGTGTGATGCCGACAGGACTATCGGGGCCGTAGATAGATAGCAGAACCAGGGAAGCGACAATCGTTGGCAAAGCAAAGGGAAGGTCAATGAGCGCATTGACGATGCCTTTTCCTGGGAACTCATCGCGTACTAATACCCAAGCGATAAGCGTGCCGAATACAACGTTAATCAGTGCCACGACTGCGGAGGCACCGATGGTGACGCGGAGGGCATCGAGAGCTCCTGGCGACGATACTGCGTCGATAAAGCCTTGCAGTCCATTGACGGAAAATGCCTCCGTGGTCAGCGCTGCGAGCGGAAGCAGCACGATGACCGAAAGCCACAGCGTGGCAACACCCAGGCCGAACTTGCCCACTCCCCCGCTGCTGGCTGCCGGTGCAGCTTTGCGGGTAACTATTGCTGTACTCATGTCAGACTTCCTTATAAATAGTGGTGATTACGCCGTCGGACTCGCCGCTGCCGGGCTGTGCCTTTTTAAATAGGAAGGCATCAACCATCTCCCAGCCTTCAAGCGGTTTCCCGTTGTTGCTTAACCCATGCTGCTCAGCTAGTTCTGGGCTTTCCTGAGCAATCTGCGCGAAGGCTTCTGCAAGATCATCGACCGAATAGGCAACGTCATATGGTTTGAAAGCCTGCTGTTCTTCCGGGCTTAGCGCATCGATGGTCGGTGTCTCACCGTCCTTGCTAAATAAGTCTGTTCCGGAGCGAAACCCTTCTTGCGCCCAGATTTTCTCTGCCTCATCAGTAAAGAGATAGTCCCGGAAGTCCTCTGCCTGCTGAGGACTCTGGGAGGTGTTGAGCACCGCGACCGGATTTTCAATACGGAAGGTCTCCGGCGGATTCAGATACTCAACACCACCGCTGGTGCGGTCTAAGAAGATGGCCTCATTTTCATAAGACAGCAGCACATCTCCTTGTCCTTGCTCGAAGGTGGACGTGGCTTCACGCCCCGATTTGGGCCGGAGCTTAAATGTGGTGGAAACCAGCTGGCTCAACTTTTCAGAGGCATATTCATGCGCTTGGGTGTAACTGACTTCCCCGTGTGCTTGCTGCTGGTCAACGTTGCGGAAGAACCATGCGGAATACGGTGCGAGCAAGTTCCACTTCGCCGAACCAGAGCTGGCAGGATTCGGGCTAATAACTTCAATATCCGAATCCAGCAGGTCATCCCAGGTAGCAAGATTCTTGGGATTGCCCTCGCGGGTGACAAACGAGACAACAGAACCAAAAGGAACTGAACGGCCACTTTCATCACCGGGAACATTGTCTTTCCAGTCTTCGTCCACCAGACCTGCTTTTACCAGCCGGGTGATATCGGGTTCGACGGAAAAGGTCACGATGTCAGTAGGTACCCGGCGCAGCGCCTTGCGGGATTGGTCTCCTGATGCCCCATAAGACTGGGCAAAGCCGACACCACTTCCGGCTTCAGTTTCCCGAAAGGCCGGAATAATCTGGTCAAAACCAACTTTCGGCACGGCATAGGCAACGATGTTTAATCTCTCATCACCAGAAGAGATATCCGCGCCATGCGGTTCATCCGTACTACCACCAGCGGGCGTGAAGACCAGTGCGGCAACAGCAACCGCAGCTGCGGTAGATATGCCCGTGAGAATCTTGCTCATCGTGATGCCGTCCTTTACTGAAATGCTCTGTCTACTTTCAATAGACCAAGGTATTTCTTCACGACGGCAATAATGGAGAATTTCTTCCACCACTAAACAAACACTTGCATTCGGCAGGAATAGAGGGTAAGGGAGTCTACTACGACATTGACGCCGTTAGCCAAGCGCCTCGGAAGCGCAGCGTAAAGCTTCTCAGGATTGAAAGATTTATCGTCCGTGGCGCGGAGTTTTGGTTCCCTGCCGCGACAATTGCCACTACAACCTGCCGCCCATCGATGTGCTACTAGACAGCCTGCACTATCTAGTAAGTACTTCCTAGAACTGAAGTCTTCGGCCAAAGTTGCTCGGCTCCATAACAATCGAGATCGCTTCGCATAATCCAGCGGAGAGAGTGCTAGATGCATCCTCTTATATCTGCCTTGAATCTTTGCGGAACTGATGTTGCCGCCCCTTCGCGCTGGGTTTCGACGGCGAGTGCCGTCCAAATCATCCCCCCACCGCGGCCTTCTAAACGGTATAGGCGTCGTCACGATTTACCGGCTTGATGAGGCCTGGGGAAGAGAGCTCGCGGTAAGCAGGTGATACGGACTGGGTTTGCTTTGATCGCCCGTGTGGTGGGACTAATCGTGCTGCAAGATCACCGCGGACTAACCAGGTTCTCTTATCTCTTGGGAGCTTTCGGTGCTTGTCCCAATGACGGGTCTGAGCATGCCTTTAATGTCAGCAGGCGGTTCTTCACTGCTGGCGAATTACCTCATCATCGCTTTGGTTCTGCGCATCTCACATTCCACCCGGACTCTCACATTCCACGCGGACATCGGATTCTGTGTTCCATGTAAAGAAAGCACCAACAAAACCGCTACTGCAGCCATTTCCTTAGACTTGATCTCTATGATTCCTGTTCTTATTGATTGCGATACCGGCATTGATGATGCACTAGCGCTGATGTATCTGGCAGCTTTGCATCACGAAGGCGAGGTTGAGCTTGTCGGGGCAACCACCACCGCAGGAAATGTGGATGTTCAGCAAACCGCCGTTAATACTCGCTGGGTACTTGATAAATGCGGACTTGGAAACGTCCCCGTTTCAGCTGGTCAGCCAGGACCTTTGCAGGTGCCGTTGACCACCACCCCGGAAACTCACGGGGAGTTCGGTCTGGGTTATATCAACCCCGGCGCCCAGGACATAAGCCGGGATAGTTGGCAGGATGTATGGCGCAATGCGATTGACCAACATGCCGATCTGCAGTTGATTGTGACAGGTCCAGCCACCAACTTGGCTACTTTCGGGCATGTTCAAAACACCACGCTGATGGGTGGTTCCTACTTATACCCGGGCAACACCACACCGACTGCTGAATGGAATACCTGGGTGGATCCGCACGGCGCAAAACAAGCCTTCGCGCAGGCTACGAACCCAATCACGGTGTGTTCTTTAGGCGTGACAGAGCGGTTTACTATTAATCCGCAAACGCTTGATGCGCTTATCGATGCCCTCGGTACTACCCCCATCGCCGCCTACCTACCGGAGATGCTGCGGTTTTATTTCGAATTCCATGACAGCCAAGGCGAAGGCTACTTAGCGCAGATTCATGATTTACTTACCGTGATGATCGCGCTGGGCAAGATACCTTTTAGCACCCGGGAAGTAACCGTGGATGTGGAAGCAGAGTCTGAATTGATGCGCGGGACCACGGTTGCAGACGTACATGGACACTGGGGCCGCAAGGCGAACGCTTTGTTGGTGGATGATGTTGATGTCGACGCCGCTCACGCAGAACTCTTGCGGGCCGCTATACTTTTGAATCGGTTCGCATCCGAGGTGACATAGGACGCGGATAATTCAGCTGTTTTATGATCTCTAGGGGATTTTCCGCATGTCACAAAAATCAACGCACAAGGTTTTAGTCGCCGTGGGTGGCGCGCTTATCGCCGCGACCTGGCTCTATCTCGTCTTAGTTCGCCCCACTGATTGGGAATCAGTCGGCGGGTCAACCGAAGCCCTGATTACTCTCATCGGCTATGTCGGCGGCACTTTAGCGCTGCTCGCCGGTGTTTTGCCCACGCTGCCGGCACGCACCGTGGCGATCATTCCAGTGGCATTGATCCTGAACATTCTTATCGGACAAATCGTCGGCTCCATTGGTATCCCGCTTTACTTGGACGCCGTGGGTACCGTCTTGGTTGCCGCCCTTGCCGGCCCACGTGCTGGTTTAGCAACCGGTGCTTTAAGCTCCGTGGTGTGGGCACTATTTAATCCCCTGGCGCTACCTTTCGCAGCTGGTTCTGCGTTAACCGGCTGGTTGGCTGGTGTGGCCATTAACAAGGGCGCTTTCCGCAATATTTTCTTGGCATTTGTTTCTGGCGCGGTGCTCGGTCTTATCACCGGTGCCATCGCCGCGCCTGTGGCGGCCTTCGTCTACGGCGGCACAGCCGGTGTCGGTACTGGCGCTTTGGTCAGCCTCTTCCGCGAAATGGGCAACTCGCTTCTAGGCTCTGTTACCCTGCAGTCCTTTATCTCCGATCCGTTGGATAAGGGGCTCATCATGGTGATTGTGTTTGCGGTCGTTGCCGCATTGCCGAAAAAGACCCGGCGCGCTTTGGCCCCACGTACAGCAGAACCTAGCCACTAATGAATCCGCTGACCTGGATTGTTGCGGCGTCTAGCTCATGGATTGTGGTGCTAGGCTTTAATGAACTTGCTTTAAGCGCAAGCGTTGCCGTGATTGCGCAGCTTATTGCGCTTGTGCGCCTGCGCAATTTCTCCGTCCTGGCAACTACCGTCGCCTTAAGCATCCCGGTTAGCTTATCCATGCTGATTATTCACATTCCCTTCGGCAGAAATGACTGGTCAACTGCGCTGGATTTAAGCGTTCGCTTCATCGCTTTAATGTCAGCATTCTTGACAGCGGCTAGCGCCATAACCATTACAGATTTGGTGAAATCACTCAGTCATATGCCGCGGGTGGCCTATATCGTAGGCTCCGCCGTGCAGTTGCTTCCGCAAGGTCGTGACACCTTAGGCTCGGTGCGATATGCCAATCATTTGCGCGCACACAGCCCACGCCAGCACAGCACCCGTGGCCTTTCAAAGACCGTTAAGTTTGTGGTCTTACCGCTGATTACGCGTCTGCTATCGCAAGGAGCCTCGCGCGCCATCCCACTAGAAGTATCCGGATTAGAGCGCACCGGTCAGCGCACGGTGTTAAACCCAGTCGCCGATACAAACCTGCAAAAAGTCCTGCGCTGGTTAATGCCGATAGCTGCATTGGTGGTGGTTGTGTGGCTATAAAGCAGCTAGTTGGCCCCTCTGGTTCCGGGCTGACTAAATATCTCACCGACTTGTATGAAAATACTCCCGGCGCGGTCATGCTGACTTCTAACCCGCGGGCGCACATTACTTATTTACGCACCACGGTGGAAGAAGAATTAGCTTTTGGCCTTGAACAGCGCGGGGTTGCACTAGATGAGATGCGTCAGCGCATCGAGAGGATTGCGGCGGCTCTCGATCTGCAGGACCTTTTGGATCGCGCCCCGAATCAGCTCTCCGGTGGGCAAACTCGGCGGGTGGCTTTAGGCACGGTGTTAATCCTGGATGCGCCGCTGGTGCTTCTCGATGACCCCTTCGCCGGCCTCGACCCGGCCTCCCGCCAGCAGCTGGCAGACGTTTTGCACAACCTCGATGCTGACGTGGTGGTCGCTGGGCATCATGCCTGGTTGTCCGACAGTGACCCCGATGTGAATACAGAACTACTAGGAGAAGAAGCACTCCTGCAGCTGCCGGAAAAGGTGCCCTCGTCCCATCACGGCGATGATTCTTATCTGCATTTTCCAGATCTCGTGGGCAGCCAGGGCGCAGGAAAACGGCGCTGGTGGCAGTTTCGGAAATCTCAGGCGAACCGTTTCGAGATTGGCCCTGTATCGCTGTCTATTCCACGTGGCGGTGTGTTGTGGTTGCGCGGAGCAAATGGCGCAGGCAAGTCGACCTTGATGAAAGCACTGGTCGAACGGGACAAAAGAATCGGGTTAATGTTGCAAGATCCGATTGATCAGGTTATTGATTCACGCGTGGACCAGATGGTCCCAGATGCGCAATTGCGCTCGCAGTTCGATTTAAACAGCGAAGAACACCCTGAAGATCTGTCACAGCGTGCACTGCGGTTAGCGCAGTTTGCCTCAGTTATCGGTGCTGGCAATGGAGAGCACGTGGATGTTTTATGCGCTGATGAGCCGGATGTGGGACTAGATATCGCTGGCCGGAACATGTTGCACGAAGGTTTCGCGTCCCATCTGCACCGCGGAGGAAGCATTGTGCTGGCCTGTCATGATGAGAACTTCATCGAAGAAGTACGTGGCTATGCGCAGGTAAAAATCTTCCAACTCGGCGATGGGTCCGAGCAGGTAAGTTCATCCATATAAGCGCATCCGCATCCCGTACGCACCGAACACGAAAGCTCCGAAACATAATCAGAGAAAATGTTTCGGAGCAAAAATTTTGTGCCCGGAGTGGGACTTGAACCCACACGTCCTATAAGGACACTGGCACCTGAAGCCAGCGCGTCTGCCAATTCCGCCACCCGGGCTGGGTGGTGAACATGAAACCTTAGGTCTCACATCGACTAGACAACAATAGCATGAGAGATCACACTAATACCAAAACGGCAGTTCACTATATAAAAACTACCTGGGGTTTTGCCTAGAAAACTTGCCTGTTAGTGCGCGCGAGCTACTGGTTTCGGTCTATGGTTGCCTATAATAAAGAAGGTTTCATTCAAATCGCAGTCAGAAAGGAGGCGCCGCACTCATGGAACTGTTAGAAAAACTAGCTCGTTTAGATTCGGCCATGCAGCGGGGCCTCGATAACGGGATGGCTTTTGTCTTTGGAGGCAAAGTCGTTCCCGAAGAAATTGAAGAACTACTCAAACAAGAAGCGCTGGATAATGTTCAGCGCGGAGATGATGAACTGCTGTACTGCCCGAACGTCTACTCAGTCGGCGTGAGCTCCAAGGATGTAGAAAACCTGTCACGCAATCGCTCAACCCCGGCTGGCTTGGCAGATCAAATCTCGCGATTTATCCGCAACAATGGCTGGCAACTCGCTGGCCCTATTGTCGTGCGCATTGGTGAGGAATCATCACTTCGCACCGGCCAGCTTCGCGTGTCTTCCTTTATCAATCAGGAACCAGGAGTGGACACGGGCTTTGACGCGATTTTCCACGACGCCCACGAGGACGAAGATGAACAATCTTCAGCCTCCCAATCTCAGGAGAATTCCATGACTACCCCAGATTCCAATTATCCGGCTGAGGAAGCAGCAACTACCTCATTCGTACGCCAGGAAGCCTCTGAAGAACAGAATATCCCCCACGGCCCTGCGGTTAACCTGCTTTTGCAAGATGGGTCATCGCGGACCTACCACGTCCAAGAAGGCTCCAATATCATCGGACGCAGCAATGATGCGCACCTGCGCCTGCCAGATACGGGAGTCTCTCGCCAGCACGCGGAAATTACCTGGGACGGCCAGGATGCGGTACTCGCAGACCTGCAGTCCACCAACGGCACCACCGTTAATGAAACGCCTATTGAAAATTGGCTGCTTGCAGACGGCGACATCATCACGATGGGCCATTCCCAAATTGAGGTTCGTATCACCGGCTTAGAAAGCTAGTGATTCTACATAGCTCGCATACTGGTGAAAATCTTCGTCACAGCGAGCTTTTATATTTTTCCCGTAAATTGAAACCGGTTATGCTTTTGCGCTACAGAACTAGTGCCAGCACTACTGAATTACAGGGCGTGCCTGACTAAGCTGGTTTCATACGTTTTAATGAGGAGGTCCCCATGGATTCAGTCATTATGTCCGGACTGAGAATCGGACTGCTGATTCTCCTGTGGCTGTTTATTCTGGTGGCCCTAAACGCAATGCGTCGTGACGCCAACAAAGCAGCCGGGTCCTACCAAGCAGTCAAGGCCGGCCCGGTTGCAGCGCCACGTGTTAAAGGACGTGCCATCGCTCCGCGCGAAATAAAGATCATTGATGGGCCTCTAGCTGGCTCTCACATGGCTTTGTCCGGTCTGGAAGATTTTACTTTGGGCCGCGCCCAGGACTGTGATTTCGTTTTAGGTGATGATTACGCGTCGTCACGCCATGCGCGGTTATTCCGGCGCGGCAGCCAGTGGTTTGTGGAAGATTTGGAATCCCGTAACGGCACTTTTGTGGCCGGTAATCGTATCGATCAGCCTGAGCAGGTAGGTGTCAATACCGATATCAAGATGGGGCGCTCTACTGTAAGGCTGGTGGCATAAGTAATGCTAAAGCTTAATTTTGCTGCTGCTTCTGACCGCGGTTTGGTTCGCGGTAATAATGAAGACTCTGCCTATGCGGGACCATATTTGCTCGCTTTAGCCGACGGTATGGGTGGCCACGCTGCTGGTGAAGTTGCCTCGCAGCTGATGATCACGCATTTGATGGGGTTGGATAAAAACCCGCGTGACAATGACATGTTGGCACTGTTGGGCACGGTATCGGCTGAGGCCAACTGGTCTATCGCAGAGCACATCCGGAAGCATCCGGAAACGGATGGCATGGGTACGACGTTGACATCGATGATGTTTAACGGCTCCCAGTTCGCTGTGTGCCATGCCGGGGACTCCCGCGCTTATTTGCTGCGTGATAAGAAGTTGCAGCAGGTCACCAAGGATGACACGTATGTGCAGTCGCTTGTCGATGAAGGCAAGTTAGACCCCGAAGACGTCACCTCGCACCCGCAGAAGTCTTTGATTTTAAAGGCTTATAACGGCCGCGATGTTGAACCAACGCTGTTTTTACTTGATGCCCAGCCAGGCGACCGCATCTTATTGTGCTCCGACGGTTTATCGGATCCGGTGACCGCGTCCACCATTGAAAGCGCGCTAGTAGCAGGTTCTTTGGAAGAGGTTGCGAACCGGCTGGTTGAACTAGCTTTGCGCTCTGGTGGCCCAGATAATGTCACCATTGTCTTGGCCGATGTTGTGGAAGCTAGCGAGGAAGAAGTAGCAGAGCTAGATGCTCTAGCTGCGCAATCAACTAATGCTGATACCACCGAATTTGCGGCCTCTGAGGAGTCCCCAGTAATTAATCCGCAGGCCATTATGGTCGGTGCGATCGCCGGTGAAGTTCCGGAGCCCACGCACCCTGATTCGGCAGCGTCACGGGCAGCGGCCTTAAACCGTCGCCCGCAGGTCATTGAGCCTTATTCGGGCCCAGCCACGGCTGCTGGTGCTCCTCGCTCGACTGTTTCTCCCACCGGTGGCAATCCCACCAACCCTGTCGATGCCGATGATGCCGAGGGCACCGCGGATGCTGAACCAGCAGATGAGGAGCCTGGCAGACGCCGTAGATTCTTCGGCTGGCCGTTGATTGTCTCTATCTTGGTCATCATTGCGCTCGTAGCGGGCGTGTGGTGGGTTAGCAAGAATTACCTCAACAACAACTACTACGTTGCGGTTGTGGAGGCTTCCACTACGTCCGAAGACACGGATGCCGCCAATGAGGAAATCCGCATCATGCAGGGCATTGATATGGAACTGTTCGGGCGCCCGCTCAACAAGGACTACCAGGTGGCCTGCTTGCGCGAAGACGGTGCTTTGCAGCTTGCCGGAAACTCATGCCCAACTGGCACGCAAGCGTTTTCCTTAACCGATCTACCGCCGTCAGAACGCAGCGCCGTAGGCAACCTAGATTCAGGTTCTTATGACGAGGTGCAATCACAGCTGACCCAACTATCCGAGCGCGCACTGCCTAAGTGCCGCGAATCTACCACTGACAAGGACAAGTTCCGGTCAACCCCGGGGATTGACTGCCGGGAGGTGAACTAAATGCTCAAAGAGTTTCACAGTCGTTGGACTGAACTCACCCTGCTGATTATGGCAGCCGCCGTATTCACCATCACTTTGGTGAGCCTGGAATTATCCCAAGGCAACGAACTCACCACAGAGATCCTGTGGATCATTGGTGGCTTTTTGGGCGTACTCATTGGCGCGCACATCGTGCTGTGTTTCCTCGCGCCGCATTCGGATCAGCTCATGTTGCCGATCGTTGCAGTACTTAACGGCATCGGGTTATTAATGCTTGCGCGCATCGATATTGCGCAAGAGACTACCTTGGCATCGCGCCAGGTCATGTGGACCATCGTCGGTCTTGTGCTTTTTGCCGCGGTCTTGATTATTGTCCGTGACCACAAAGTCTTTACCCGCTTTTCCTACCTCTTGGGCGTCGTGGGCATCGTACTGCTCGCACTGCCTTTGGTGTGGCCGCAGCCACCAGGCGCAGAAGCCCGCATCTGGATTTGGCTGGGACCATTTTCCATTCAGCCGGGTGAGTTCTCGAAGATTTTGCTGCTTTTGTTCTTCGCCATGCTCTTGGTACAAAAGCGCTCGCTATTTACCGTCGCTGGCTACCGCTTCTTAGGCATCTCCCTGCCGCGTCTGCGCGACTTAGCTCCGATTCTGATTGTCTGGGCAATCGCGATTGTCATCATGGGTGTCTCCAATGACTTCGGCCCCGCGCTGCTGCTATTTTCCACCGTGTTGGGCATGTTATTTATGGCCACCGGGCGTGTGTCCTGGTTGCTCATCGGCATCATTTTGGTCGCCGTCGGCGCCACCGGCATCTACATGATTTCTGACAAGATCCAGGATCGTTTCTCCAACTTCCTCGATCCTTTGGCAAACTACGACAACACCGGCTACCAGCTCTCCCAAGCACTCTTTGGCATGTCCACCGGCGGTATTACCGGCTCGGGCCTTGGCAACGGCTACCCAGAATTAGTGCCGGTTGCGCACTCCGACTTCATCCTCGCCGCCATCGGTGAAGAATTCGGACTTATCGGCCTGTCTGCAGTCTTGATCTTGTTCGCGCTACTGGTCTCTCGCGGCTTCAATACCGCGATGCGGGTACGCGATTCTTACGGCAAGTTGGTTGCCGGCGGTTTGTCCTTGACTGTTGCTATTCAGGTCTTCGTCGTCACCGGCGGTATTTCTGCGCTGCTGCCGATGACCGGTTTGACCACTCCATTTATTTCCGCCGGTGGTTCTGCCTTGATGGCGAACTACATCCTATTGGCTATCTTGCTGCGTATTTCTAATACCGCCCGCAGGCCTCAGGCCGAGATTGCTGCGCCCGAAGACAACGCCGAAGTGGCGGAGGTTCGCTCATGAACAAATCAATTCGCGTCACCGCGCTTTTCTCCATCATCCTGACCATCATCTTGCTCATTAACTTGACGGTGGTGCAGGCATTCAGCGTGGATAAGTACGCCGATAATCCGAAGAACCAACGCGGTTTTTATGACATGCAAACCGTCGCGCGCGGACAAATTTTCGCCGGCGGCACCGTCTTGGCACAGTCCACCGCCAATGAGGACGGCATTTATTCGCGTTCTTATCCCGTCGATTCGCCTGCCTGGGGTCCGGTCACGGGCTACTTGTCCACGCAATACGGCGCTTCACAGCTTGAGGCTTCGCAAAATAACATCCTCAATGGCACTGATGATTCGCTGATCACGAGCAACTTCATGGATCTCATCACCGGTGAGCAGCCAGACGGTGCCAACGTGGAAGTCACCATCGATCCACAGCTGCAGCAGGTTGCTTATGACCAGCTCACCCAGCCTGGATATGAGGGCGCTGCGGTGGCATTGCAGCCATCGACAGGCAAGATTTTAGCGATGGCGTCTAGCCCGTCCTATAATCCCAACAATATCGATGACCAGTGGGCTCAGCTGCAAGAACAAGAAGGTAACCCGCTGTTAAACCACGCCACGCAGGAAACCCTGCCACCGGGATCGATCTTTAAGATCATCACCACCGCGGCAGGTCTTAACAATGGCTACAACCCAGATTCCACCCTGACCGGTGCTTCTGAAATCACCTTGCCGGGCACCAATACCCAGCTGACCAACTACGCCGGACAAGTCTGTGGCGGCTCCCAGCAGGTTACTTTGACCACGGCCTTTGCCCTGTCCTGTAATACCGCCTTTGTGGAAATGGGCATGGATGTCGGCGCTGATGAATTGCGCAGCTACGCCGAAGGCTTTGGCATTGGCCAGGAATCCAATATCGGAGTTGAAACCGCAGCGGGCAATATCGGCGAGATGCCTGACGATGCCTCCGTGGGCCAGTCCTCCATCGGCCAGCGCGATGTGTCTATGTCTGCACTGCAGGCAGCGGGCATGGCTGCCACCGTCGCTAATGGCGGCGTGCGCATGGAACCTTATTTGGTCAACCGCATTACCGATTCCACGATGAATGAGATTCGGACTACCTCGCCAAAGGAAGCATCGACAGCTGTCGATGAAGACGTGGCCAATGCTTTGACCGACTTGATGTACGCCTCCGAGCGCAACACCAGCGGCTATAACGGCAATAGTTATGCATCTAAGACCGGTACCGCCGAACACGGCGATGGCCTGCCACCGCACGTGTGGTACGTCGCCTTTGACCCAGACCGCGACATTGCTGTCGGCGTTGTAGTGAAAAATGGTGGCAACTTGGGCGAATCTGCCACCGGTGGCCAGGTCTCGGCGCCGATTGGGCGTGCGATCCTGGATAGCTACGGAGGTGGCCAGTAGTGAATACTGCTGATAACCAGGAACTACTTCAATCACTGATCGGTTCTGACTATGTGCTGCAATGGATCATCGGCCACGGCGGCATGTCTACTGTGTGGCTAGCTGATGATGTCCGCAATGAGCGCGAAGTCGCACTTAAGGTTTTGCGCCCAGAGTTCTCCAATAACGAAGAATTTCTCTCCCGTTTTCGTAATGAAGCAGATGCTGCGGAAAATATTGATTCCGACAACGTCGTTAAAACCTATGACTACCGCGAAGTAGAAGACCCTTCGGGCTACCACTTTTGTTTCATCGTCATGGAATACGTGCGCGGTGAATCCCTCGCGGATCTCTTAGCGCGCGAGAAGATGCTGCCGGAGTCTTTGGCTTTGGACGTGCTCGAGCAAACCGCGCATGGGCTATCGATCATCCACCGGATGGATCTGGTGCACCGTGATATCAAGCCGGGCAACCTGCTGATTACTCAAAATGGTCAGGTAAAAATCACCGACTTCGGCATTGCGAAAGCTGCCGCTGCGGTTCCGCTGACCCGTACCGGCATGGTCGTGGGCACCGCCCAATACGTCTCCCCGGAACAAGCTCAAGGCAAGGATGTCACCGAAGCATCGGATGTGTATTCCCTCGGTGTCGTCGGCTATGAAATGCTCGCCGGCAAGCGTCCTTTTTCCGGAGATTCATCTGTCTCTGTAGCGTTGGCGCACATCAGCCAGGCTCCGGAACCACTGTCGACAAATATCTCTGCACCGGTACGCGAGCTCATCGGGATTACCTTGCGCAAGGATCCGAACACTCGCTATGCCGGTGGCAATGAACTGGCGTTGGCGGTTTCGGCTGTGCGTTTGGGCAAGCGCCCACCGCAGCCGAAGGCAATGCCCAATAACCTCATCGCGCCGGAGCCTTCACCAACGGCAGCTACGGCCATGCTGGGCAAGACCACTAACCCGACCACTATTCACCCGGCGGTTTCCGCTGATCCTGCTACCGACCCAGAGGCAAGAGCGGTTGCCGGAACTAACGCTGCAAAACCACCTGCGAATACCGCCACGAAGACGGCAACAAAGTCTGGCGCAGGAAAGAACTTCGGCATTGGAATCGGTATCGCTGCGCTCGCTGTTGCTCTAGTCGGCGGCGGATTTTACGCTGCCACGATGTTTAGCGGCGATGACAGCGACGTCCAGCCGACTACTTCTACGGTGCCATCCGTCGTGACAGAATATGTCACTCCGGACAATGAACCCACTGAAGATCAGGTCGAGCCAGAAGAAACCGAAGAGACCAATACCCAAACGGAATCTGAGTCTTCTGATTCCTCGCCAAGCCGTACCTCACGGCCGACTGGCAGCTCACCAACGCCAACTAATACTTCTCCAGCTGAACCCACCGATGGCAACGGCGGTTCGCCAACACCTGGCGATGGCGGCGAGGATGGAGATAACGGCTCCAACCCTGGCGGCGACGGCGGAAATGATGGCGGATCTGAGCAACCAACCGACACCAACGGCGGAAACGGCGGAGGTAACCAGGAAGGAAATCCTGGTGAGGATATTATTGACGATATCTTAAACAACCTTGAAGGAGGTGCCAATGGTTAATGATCGCTACCGTTTAGGCGACGTCATTGGCACTGGCGGAATGTCGGAGGTCTACCGTGCTACCGACTCCTTGCTGGGCCGTGATGTAGCCATCAAAATGTTGCGTCCAGAAATGGCGCGCGATGTTAATTTCCGGGAACGCTTCCGCAAAGAGGCTCAAAATTCGGGGCGTTTGAACCATCCCAATATTGTCGCGGTCTATGACACCGGTGAGGCCGATGAAGATGGGATGGCGATTCCTTATATCGTCATGGAATTAGTCCACGGGCGTACCTTGCGCGATCTCGTGCGCGAAGATGGACCGTTGTCACCGCGCGAAGCCGCACAAGTGCTCATTCCGGTGGCGCATGCGCTGCAGGCCTCACATGATGCGGGCATTATTCACCGCGATGTAAAACCTGCCAATATCATGATCACCAACACGGGACAGGTCAAAGTCATGGACTTTGGCATTGCCCGCGCGTTGGATGATTCCACCTCGGCGATGACGCAAACCTCAGCGGTTATTGGCACGGCGCAGTATCTCTCGCCAGAACAAGCGCAGGGAAAACCCGCCGATGCGCGTTCCGATGTCTACGCTTTGGGCTGCGTTTTATACGAAGCCGTCACCGGTCATGCACCTTTCGAGGGCGAAACTCCTTTCGCCGTGGCTTACCAACACGTCCAGGAAGAGCCCAATGCGCCGTCGGAATCTTTGGATCCAGATTCTTTAACACCGACCGAACGCGTCAATTTGGACGCCGTGGTCTTGACGTCGATGGCCAAAGATCCGATGGATCGCTATCAGTCCGCGCAGGAATTCGGTGCCGATTTAGAGCGCATGAGCTCCGGCAATGTCACCCGCGCGGCACAAATGCACATTGCTGACGATGAACCGTCGGCGCACAGCCAGCCGGAGGATTCCACTCGTGTTGCAGCGGTGCATCCTGCAACCACCACGATGGATCCGCAGCCGGCAGCAGCAGCTGGCGTACCCGTTGCCGCGCCTGGTGTGGCCTCTGCTGATATCGACGAGCGCGACGGTGCCCGTAAATCACGGCCATGGATGAAGTGGATCGCCATTATTTTGGCGATCGCGCTAGCCGGATTGCTCATCGGTTTTGCCTTTGATTATTGGAATACTTCCCAGCAGCAGCAAGCGGAGCAGGAACAAGACCAAGAGGCGCAAGCTAACATGGTCACCGTTCCGGATGTGGAAGATCGTCCGCGCAGTGAAGTCATTGCGGAATTAGAAGATCTTGATCTACTGGTCACGGTTAATGAGGAAGCTAATCCCGATATTGCCCGTGACAATGCGATTCGCATTAATCCGGCACCGGGCTCGCAGTTGCAGCGCAATTCCACGGTTATTCTCACGGTGTCATCGGGACGCGAGATCACTGAGGTGCCAGATGTCGTCGGCTTAAGCTTGGAAGACGCCTCGCGTGCGCTTTCCGATGCCGGCCTGAGCATGTCTGACAGCGTCGAAGAAGAAGAATCCAGCGCGGATAACACCGGACGGGTTACCCAGCAGAATCCGCCTGCTGGTTCGCAACTCTCCCGTGGTTCCCGGGTAACGGTGACCGTTGGTACTGGTCCACGCATGATCCGTGTGCCATCGAACCTGGTGGGTCAAGATATTGAAGATGTCCGCTCCACCTTGGATGCCATGGGCTTCGATGTTCAGGTAGAAAACGTGGACTCCACCGAAACAGATGGACAAGTTCTTTCAGTCTCCGATGAAGGCAATGAGATTCCTGCCGATAGCACCGTGACAGTACGCGTTTCGAATGGCCAGCTCATTGTTGCTCCGGATTTGGTCCGCCAGACCCCTGAGGAGGCCGAGGAAGCATTGCGCGATGCTGGCTGGTCGGGCAGTTTCAATGTTGGCCGCCCAGTTAATACTGGTTCGGCGGTTGATAGTGATCTGATCGCGTGGGCATCGGTAAGCGAAGGCGACTCTGTCCGCCGCGATGCCGATATCGAAATCCGTCTGTGGGAGTTTAATCTCGGGGAGCTTATCCCCTAGATTGCTCTGGTAGAGTTTGATTCCACAATACAAATATTAGTCGTTATTTCATTCGCGAAAAGGTTGATAAAGGCCCATGCCAAAGTCAAAGTACAACCCATCTTCGACCCCTGCACCGTCTACGGCCGGTTCCGCAGCAAACCGCACCCCGGTAAAAGTTAATGCTGAGGGCACCCCAAAGTGGTACATCGTTGTCATGCTGGGTCTGATGCTCATTGGCCTGGCCTGGATTGTTGTCAACTATCTCGCCGGCGAACAGATCGCATTCATGGCCGCCCTCGGCGCCTGGAATTACGCCATCGGCTTCGGCCTTGCCATCATCGGTCTACTCATGACCATGGGCTGGCGTTAGCTGCAGTTGGCGTTAACGTTATAAACATAACGACGATGAGCATGGTGGATTACCTACCGTGCTCATTGTCGTTTTTCATCCCTGCATATAAGAGCCATGCCGAACATCCTCGTTAGAATGACCTTCGGATGGGAATTGCTTTGCTAGTCATCTAGTTGCTTGCGAGCCTTCATGAGCTTGGTTTGAAAACCGAGCAGAGGCATCCATGTGTAAACCACGAGGAAAATCGCTGCGACGCCAAGGACGACTTCAATAATATTGGGCCACTCAACGTTTGCAATAAGTAGAAATACGGCAATGAATATCACGATGAATACCGCAGAGGCCTTCGCAAACCTATTGCGCTGATTCTCCAGAATTTCCGTTTCCAATTGCTCATCGGTGTGCAGTGCAACGGTGCCGGGAGCTGCTTTGAAGATGTGTGTATCTGCCACTGACAGAACGTGGGTCCAACCGGCTTGCTTGCACATAGCGAAAAAATCATCATCTGCATCCGACTCGGTAGTCATATCAAAGATGACATCTTCTTTCTCACCGGGCGTAAACTCCCAGCCATGCCCAGCCATCGCTGTACCTGTTAGATGTTCACCTTTCAGCGCCATCTCGCGAAATACTTGCAGTTCGCGCTCCGGACTAAAAGCGAGACCCCCGCTCCAACGCTTAGCCATTATCTTCTCCTATCTCTTCGTTAAGCAGTTTCTCCGCCGCTGCGACTAGTTGCCGGCGGCGCTCGACATTTTTGGTTGCAACTTCCATTCCTTTAGCGGTCATGCGGTAGCTACGGCGGTTGTTGGAGGAATCAACTTCCTCAATCAGTTCAGCATCGGCGAGCTTTTTCAACGTTGTGTATAACGACGCGGGACCGATGGTGACTAATCCGCCTGAGCGTTCTTCCAAGTGCTGCATGATTGAGTACCCGTGACGGGTGTTCCTCACAGCCAGCAAAATAAAGAACGCCGCTTCTGGAAGGTTTCCTTCATCCAAGCCGGGCTTTCTCGCCATCATTCATCTCCTTATATCGCTCAACGCTATATCACTAACTGATATATCGTTTAATGACATGATAAGCATAGAACCGAGTTGTACACAAGGTAGAAAACAACAACAGGGTTGAGAAAATCACGGTTTCTGCTGTTCAGAAGCGTTAAAAATTTTTCCACTTTGTGGACAGCATGCCATTTCGGCGTGAAAATCCGGAGTAATCCACGGTTTTACACCGCCCGTGCACAAAGTTATCCACAGGCTGGGGACAAGTCTGTGGAATTCGACTCTCCACAGGTTTACACACAGCCTGTGGATAACTTTTCTCACTGTTTTAACAGGGCTCTAAAGTTTCGAAAAATACGCAAAAGATCGGAATACCTGGCGTTTTATATGTTCGATTCGCGTTTTCTTTCGACAATTACACACGTGTAGTTATCCACAATGTGGATAACTATTGTGAATTACTTTCGCACACACGTCCCCGTGGATAACATGCCGTAGTTATCCCCACTGCCCTGCTCAGGGCATAAATTACACAAATGCACACAACCCGTGTCTTACGACGCGGCACAATTCACAACCCTGTGCCAATGCGATCAAAATAAGGCGCCTTCCACGTTGTGTGGAAGACGCCTTAATGATTGTTGGGTTTAGGCTCCAACGCCTGTGTATAAAAAGAACGCAGCGACGGGCAGGCCGATGATGCCAACCCAGTGGATAACTGGTGATTTACGGTTAACGCACAATGCCAGGATGATGCCGGCAAAAAGGCCACCGAGATGTCCCCAGAGGGATACCCCAGTTGTGAGGAAGGTATAGGCCACGTTGACCACAACTAAGACGATGGGCGCGCGCAGGTCGGCACCGCGGCTGCGGTAAACGGATATCAGCAGCACCATGAGCGCGAACAGCGCGCCAGAGGCACCGGCTGTGGGTGACATGAAGTCCAGGGTCAGAATCAACAGTCCCGAACTAATCGCAGCCGAAAGATACAACGCCACAAACAACACAGTGCCGAAGTGACGTTCAACCTCACGGCCGATGAGCATCAGCATGAACATATTCACCGTCAGGTGGCCAATATCCAGGTGCATAAACGCGTAGCTCAGCGGAGTCCACCAGTGGTCTGCAATCTCGAATGCAGGCCCCCACACCATCATGTTGTTCATGAGCGCAGAGTCGCTAAAAACGTTCGTCAGCGATCGCGCCTGAAAGGCCGCGACAAGCCACAAGATAATGCACGCACTGGTGATAATCAGCGTTGCGGGAGCAGTGCGATAAAAGGATTTCAGCCACGTCTGCATGAATTTGAGTTCCTCAAGATAAAACTAGAAAACCCACGTGGGCTTCCTCTACAGTTTTAACTATAGAGCGCGCTCACGCGGGAAAATAACGATGAGAAGTTAGCTCATCAGGGCATTAAGCCTGTGCAATCTCCACAGACTCAATGACAACGTCTTCAGCTGGGCGGTCCATGCGGTCGGTCTGAACCTTTGCCAACTTAGCCACAACTTCCTGGGAAGCTGGGTCGGTGACCTCACCGAAGATGGTGTGGTGGTTGTTCAGGTGTGGGGTTGGTGCCACGGTGATGAAGAACTGGGAACCATTGGTGCCAGGACCAGCGTTTGCCATAGCCAGCAGGTATGGACGGTCGAAGGTGAGCTCTGGGTGGAACTCATCCTGGAATTGGTAGCCAGGGCCACCACGGCCGGTGCCGGTTGGGTCGCCGCCCTGGATCATGAAGTTATCAATAATGCGGTGGAAGATAGCGCCGTCGTAGAACGGGCCGGTCTGCTCGCCCTTAGCGTTTTGAGCAGAGTATTCCTTCTCACCGGTTGCGAGGCCGATAAAGTTTTCAACAGTTACTGGTGCGTGGTTACCGAACAGGTCGATGACAATGTCACCGAGGTTGGTGTGCAGCGTTGCAGTTGCAGTCTTCTGAGTCATGACAGCCATTGTAAACAAAGTTCTAAAGCCGTGGCATGTGTACCGGGGAATGCTCGCGCACAGCGATCAGTATCCCTTCTTTCAGGGTTTAACTTTTGTAGACTGATCAATTATGAATCTAGCTGCTTATGACGGAATTCTCTTCGACTTAGATGACACACTCATGGATCACACCGGTGCATCCATCAAAGGCTTAGATAGCTGGTGTGAAGAACTAGGTCTGCCCACCGGACAGTATGAACGGTGGGCAGAAATTGAGCACAAGTGGGTTAGCCGTTATGAGCGCGGGGATCTTTCCCACCCGCAGCAGCGCCGTGAACGCGCCAAGGAATTTACAGGCCAGCTGCATTTAAGTGATGAGGAAGCAACCGAGCTCTACGCCGGGTTCATTCGCGGCTATCAGGCGCATTGGGCGGCATTTCAGAACGCCATTCCAACTATCCACAGCGCGTTGGAAGCCGGCAAGAAGGTCGGCATTTTGACCAACGGTGCCCGTGAGATGCAGGAAGGCAAAGTGCGCGCCGGTGACTTAGTCATTGACGGTGTGGAACTGATTCCGCTGGTGGAATACGACGCGCCCAAACCGCGCCCACGGGCATATTCGCTGGGCTGCGAAAAGATTGGCACCAGCCCGCAGCGCACCGCATTAATTGGGGACAATTGGCTTAACGATGTCGAAGGCGCCCGCCAAGCAGGCCTAACCGGTGTGTACTTCTACCAGGGCCTTTCACACCAGCCAAAACCACAACCAGCTGACCGGGAGGTAATTTCCTCACTCAGCCAGCTGGTGTTTAGGGCTTAATGCTCAGGCTTTCGCCTTCCGCTTAAGCGTTAACCGAAACTTTGAGGTTTGCGGCGACTTCGTCGCGAGCTAGCACCATGTTGCGCAGGGACTGCTCGGTTTCTTCGTAGCCGCGGGTCTTAAGTCCACAGTCTGGGTTGACCCACAGGCGCTCGAGCGGAACGTGCTTCAAAGCAGCCCGGATAAGCTCGGCCATCTCAGCCACGGATGGAATGCGTGGCGAGTGGATGTCGTAGATGCCAGGACCGATTTCGGAGTGGAACTTCTCATCGATATCCTGCAGCAGCTCCATGCGGGAGCGTGCAGCCTCAATCGAGGTGACATCGGCGTCGAGACCAGCAACGGCGTCGATGATCTGACCGAACTCTGAGTAGCACAGGTGGGTGTGAATCTGCGTGGTTGGCGCAGCATCCAAAGACACCAGGCGGAACGAACGCACGGCCCAGTCCAGGTAGCTTGGGCGGTCTTCTTCACGCAGTGGCAGCAGCTCACGCAGTGCTGGCTCATCAATCTGAATGATTTCGATGCCGGCTTCTTCCAAGTCCTTGACCTCATCAGCCAACGCCACACCGATCTGGTCAGCGGAGACAGACTGGTGGACATCGTCACGCACAAAGGACCACGCCAGAATGGTGACTGGACCAGTGAGCATGCCCTTGACGTGCTTGTCAGATAGGGACTGTGCGTACTTAGCCCACTCCACGGTCATTGCCTTTGGACGGGAGACGTCACCAACCACGATTGGTGGACGGGTGCAACGGGAGCCATAAGACTGGACCCAGCCGTTTTCGGTGACCACGAAGCCATCGAGAAGCTCCGCGAAGTACTGCACCATGTCGTTGCGCTCTGGCTCGCCGTGAACCAGAACGTCCAGGCCGAGGCGCTCCTGCAGCTCAATGACGCTAGCGACTTCCTTGCGCAGTTCCTCAACGTACTGCTCATCGGTCAAGTTGCCGGCGCGGTGGTCAGCGCGGGCCTTACGAATATCGGAGGTCTGTGGGAAAGAACCAATGGTGGTGGTTGGCAGTGCCGGCAAACCAAGCGCCTTTTGTGCTTCTTGGCGCTCCGCAAACGCTGGCTCACGCTGCACCTGGCCCTCAGGCAGCGCCGCGGTGCGGTCAGCAACCTGCTGGTTGTGGGTACGAGTAGATTCCGCACGGGTACGCACTGCACGGTCGGCACGAGCATAAGCTTCTGCCGCATCCAAAGGACCTGCAGCCAAAGCTACAACTTCGCCGATCTTTTCATTGGCGAACGAGAACCATGCGGCGACATCGACAGGCAAGTTAGGCTCTGCTTCCACGGTGTGTGGAACGTGCTGCAGCGATACTGAGGTGGATACGGATGCACCGTCGAACTGCTCGAAGGTCTCACGCAGTGCGCGCAGGTTACCTGCCCACACGTTGCGGCCATCGACCAGACCAGCAACCAGCTGGGTCTTGGCGGTATCAACGGTGTTCTTCACGCGGTTAACGTAATCGGCATCGAGTGCCTGGGTGCCCACGGACAAGTCCACGTGCAGTGCTTCTGGCGCAACCTTGGCCAGTGCATCCAGCCCGGCGCGTGCGGAGCCATAAGGCGTGGTCAGGTATACCTGCGGGCGGTTTTCGGCCGCCAAAATCTTGGTGTAGGCAGCTTCCAGGTGCGCGGCGATCTGCGCATCATCAGCAACAGCGAGGTCAGCAACGGTCGCTGGTTCGGCAAGCTGGACCCAGGCGACGCCGGCATCGGCAAGCGCTGCAAGAACCTGAATGTAGGACTCCACCAGCTCATCTAGGCGCTCGAGTGGCTGGCCGTTGGAGCCTTCTGCCTGCTTGGATAGCGCCAGAACGGTCACTGGACCAACCAGGTAGGGACGCACAGCGTGACCTTGGGCGCGAGCTTCTTCCACCAGCTTAACGATGCGCTGCGGGCGCGCGACGAACTTCTGGCCATCGGCGATTTCTGGAACGATGTAGTGGTAGTTGGTATCAAACCACTTGGTCATCTCCAGAGGTGCACGCTCGGAGTTACCGCGAGCCAGCGCGAATTCCTCATCAAGAGATACCTCAGCCGCATCCCCACCGACAGCACCGACGGTCAAAGCGGTTTCGAGCACCTGGTCGTAGTACGCAACATCCGCTGGGATGGCGTAGTCCTCATTCAGGCCCAGATCCTTCAGGCGTGCATAGGTATCTACGCGCAAAGAATGTGCTGCGGATTCGAAGGTTTTCTGGTCAATCTTGCCTGCCCAGAATGCCTCAAGTGCCTTCTTCAGCTCGCGCTGTGGCCCAACGCGTGGGTAGCCCTCAATCGTGGCCTTTGGAAATGAAGTGGGTTGGTTGGTCATATGCTTTCCTTAGCTTTTGATGGTGCTATTGGCCGTAATGCCAATCGCAGTCAGTAATTCTTGGGTGATATCTGCATTGTTGTGGGTGTAGATGTGCAAACAGCCGGCGCCCGCCGCGATAACTGCCTGGGCAAGTTCCACGGTGTGAGCCATGCCGATGGCATATTCCTCATCCGGGCTGCGGGCACGCGAGAGCTTGTCGATGAGCTTTGGCGGCACCTCAAGCCCCGACAACTCGCCCATCCGCTGGGCTCGTTTGAGCGAAGTAATCGGCATGATTCCCGGAATCAGCGGCATCTTCGTGCCCGCCAGCTGGGCGCGTTGCGAGAACTTTAAGTAGTCTTCGGCGTCGAAAAACAGCTGGGTGATAGCCAAATCTGCACCCGATCGCTGCTTGGACAATAAGACATCGAAATCTTCATCGTCATTTGCTGATTCTGCGTGGCCATTGGGGTAACACGCCACCGCGACGGCGAGTCGACCTGCGGCAAAGCGTGCTGCCTGCTCCCCTTCTAGTTGGCGGATAAGCCGCACGAGTTCATCCCCGTGCTGCAAGTAGCCTTCTGGAAGACTGGTTTGCCCGGGCTCCAAGTCGCCGCGAAGGGCTAGGAAACCGCGCACCCCGGCATCGACAAGCACGTTGATCCAGCTAATGAGCTCGCGCTTGTCCCCTGCCGTGCAGGCCAAGTGCGCCAAAGGCCGCATGGTGGTGGTCGAAGAAATCCGCTCAATAAACTTCGCGGTTCCTTCTAACCATCCCGAACGCTTGGAACTAGTTACCGCGATGTAGTCCGGGTTATAGCTTCCCAGTACCTGAAGTAGGTTCGCGATTTTTGCTTGGTCTGCGTCATGCCGCGGGGGGATGACTTCAAAAGACAAAGCGGTACGGGAAAAAGCCTGCTCTTTGTTTTCCACACGTGGGTGTCCGGCAGGGTCCAGCTCAAGATAATCGAGCGGCGCAGATGCTGACATGCGTGGCACCATGATTCCTCCTGTGCTGGTAGTTGATGTGCAAGTACCCAAAATGTACCAAGCTGTTCACTTTTTGCACTAGGGGTTTTTAATGGTGTTACCTTTGAAATTGCACTGCCTTGCGAAAGGCTCCAAACCAGCGTGAATAAAATCTGCGCAAAATATACCAAGCTGTCTATTTCGAGGCTTGGGGGTGAAGAATTTATTGTGTTTTGTCCCCACAGCCATGACAAAGACAACTACTGTGGGTAGCTAAGTAGTGGAAGAGACCACGATTAAAAAATTTCGCTGGAAGTAAAGGAGTTAGAAGGATATGAATCCCATCGCAGCGCAACAAGCGTTGAAGGTCGCATCCTCGTTGTGGGGCCAGTTCAACAAATACCGCAAAGAAAAGGCGGCGCAGGCCTACTCTGCTTTAGAAGAGGCAGCCTCCAACGTTAAAGAAAACGCGGATAACTTCAGCGATGACGCGGAATCCAACTTTTCCGAAGCCCGCAAGCAGGCCGGTGCCGTAACCAAGGCAGCGCACGACCGCATCGAGCGCGCTTTGGCGGACTTTAGCTCCCGTGGCGAAGAGGCCAGCGAACGCTTGGTCTCCGCCGCTTCCGACTTCGGCGACCGCGCAGAAAAGGCCACCCGCTCAACGCGTAAGAAGGCACACAAGCAGGCCAACCAGGCCACCAAGGCGGCTCAGGCTAAGCGCAAGCAGCTAGAAAAGACCGCTAATAAGAACACTAAGAAGCTGAATAAGAAGCTGGGCAAAAAGAAGAAGTCGAAGAGCAAGTCTTTCTTCTCCATCGCCGGCATCCTCGCTTTGATCGCTGCGGTTCTCGGCGGCGTCTACTACCTCCTGCGCCGCAACGACATCCCGGGTGAGGTTCCACCGCGCGTGGAAGACTTCGCCGATAAGTCCGAGCCAGACGCAACCGGCTCCACTTTGGTCTACACCTCCACCACCGAAGATGACGTTAAAGAAGGCGCCCCGGTCACCGGCGCCACCAAGGTAGCCGGCGACTTGGCAGAAGAAGGCGCCGAAGAGCGCGATGAGGAATTGCTCAACTCTTTAGAAGAGCAGCTTGCCGCGCACCGCGAACAGGCCGAATCCGAAACCGAAGCGAATGACACCGAAGGGGCCGAGGACGCCGAAACTTCCGACATCGACACCACTCGCGTTACCGATGACTCCGAGGACGAAGGCAAGCACCGCCTCGAAGGCGACGAGAAGTAGCACCTAGCCTTCCGCGCGAAGATTTACGCCCCAGGTTTTCCTGGGGCGTTCTTCTTTTTAACTACACCGAACACCTCCCCCACCCGAATCCCACCTTTTACAAGCCTCAACTGCTTGAGATGCGCTGGTTGATCGCCATTTGGGGGTGGGTCAAACGTAATGTAGATCCCACTTGATTGCAGTTGGTGTCGGCCGCTGGTTCAATTATGCCAAACACTTCTAAAAGTCGTGATAGAACCCTATAACTGCATTAGCGTCATGGCTGCTTTCCGTGGGGTTAATCGGTTTTCTTTTTTACGCCACGTTCCTTGCCCAGTTGGAGGCTGCGATTTCAATGAGCTACGAAACACTTACCGTCAACCTCAAGAATGGAAAAACTCACTACTTCCCAGCCGGCGCGGTAATTGGAGACAGCTCTGCTCGTCTTGATTTGCTCCGGGAAGCTATTGAGAACTCTAGCGATTTCCGTTCCGTCGACTCTGATGGCTATGAGCAGGTCTTTAATGGCGCCGACGTAGAGCGCTACACCATGCACTAATTAGTGCATTTCGCAGCAGAAATTTTGCTGTGTATCGTCGGCCAAAGGCCTAGACTAAAGCACCATGAGTGCACCAAAATACCCACGGATGCGAACGTGGGCGTGGTATGTGCCGGAGGATTCACCACCGAGCACCTACGACATCAATGCCACGCGGTGGGACAGCCCCGTGCGCGCAAGCCTTTCCCTTCTAGGGATGCATCCCACAAGCGTGTGGATGACGCTTGTGAGCATGGGGCTTTCTGCCCCCGTCGGCGCGGCGGTGTCAGCGGTGATTGGCTACGCCACCGAAAATGTCTTTCGGGAACTTACTTGGGCGTCGCTTCTCGTGCCCGTCTTGCTGACCATTTTATTGTTGTGGTTTCAGTGGGTCGCCGAGTCCACCGCGGATGCCTTTACAGAAGTGGGCACCGCGCGCACCACGCATGATTTGCGCCTAGGGCTTCTGCAACGCCTGCTGCGCAGCCGCACCCAGGGGCTTAACCCCGGCCGGCTGCTCAACACCATGGATGAAGACAGCAACAACATTGGGCAGTTGAAAGAAATCCTCAACTTCCCCGTCATGATGTTGGGCTATGTCGTTGGTGCCGTCATCGTCATCGCGCCGTCCTCGCCGGTTGTCGCCACGGCCTTGCCCGTCGGCGTCGCGTTGACCATGCTGGTTTCCTATTTCACGGCCAAGTCGCTGACCAAAATCACAGCTTCGCGCCGTGCGAATGACAATATCGCGCTTAGCTTGGCCACCGATGCCGCCCAGGGCAACCGCGTGGTCAAAGGCTTAGGTGCCGGCGATATCGTGTCGCAGCGTTTCGCTGAGGTGTCGCAGGCAGCGCTGGATTCGATGCTCAAAGAGGTCCGCACGCTGTCGTGGACGACGCTTGTGCGCCAGCTGGTTCCCACCGTGTGGGCGATTGCGCTGGTGTTATATGCCATCACGCAGACTTATGCCGGGGAGATTTCCACCGGTGCGCTGATGACTATCGTGATGTTGGTGCCGCCGGCGTTGACATCGACAGGCTATGCGCTGGGCTTTCTCACCCAGTTCTATGCCCGGGCTTTGGCATCGACGCAGCGTATCGCATCGCTTGTCGATGACCTCCAGCCGCAACCCACTCCCGCCAATTCCACAGGAAACAACACGGATTCTATTGCTACGGCATTCAACCTGGGTCAGGGACTGACCGTCTGGCAGCCGAAAACGGTCCCTGGCCGGCACCGAATCGCTGAAGATATTAAACTGCTCGGCTCCATGGGCGCGCTGTGCCCACCGCACCAAGTATCGGTGTTGGAAGGAACCTTGGCGGATAATATCAACCCCGAAGGAAGCTTCTCGCTAGAACAGGTCCATGAGGCACTCGATGCCGCAGCCTGCCACGATATTGTCACCCGGCTTGGTGGCTTTGGCGAGGATGGCGAGTTACCCACCACGGGCATTGGTGAGGCCGGGCTGAACTTGTCTGGCGGGCAGCGCCAACGCGTGGCTTTAGCGCGCGCACTCGCCTATGACCCACAGGTACTGGTGCTGGATGAACCGACCACGGGATTAGATTCCATCACGCTGGCAACCGTGGCCCGGCGCGTGGCTAGTTTGCGCGCAGGGCGCATGACCATCGTGATTTCTTCCTCGCCGTCCTGGGCAGCGGTCGCTGATGAGGTGGTGACACGATGACAAAACCTGCACAATCTAAACCCGTGGTGCGCCAAGCTGATGCGCTGGCTCCTGCTGGTGGCAAAGATATCTGGAATTTCATTAAGGCTTTGCCTTCGGCACCGAAGCGCTACCAAGTCATTTTCACTCTGGCGTCGATCATCACCGCGGCCGCTGCGATGAATATCGGCGCAACGGTAATCGGCTCAATTGTCGATCTCATCTCCGGTGGCAGCAACACTATTTTAGGTTCCGGGAAAGACGCCGTGAGCTTAGCGATGATCATCTTCGCAATCGCCTTAATCATCGAAACCATCGGGCGCGCGCTCAACCTCTTTTTAATCAATACGGCAACGAGGCGTTTGAGCATCGACCTGCGCAAAACGGCTCTCGATGCCGTGATGCGCGCGCCCGTGCCACGCATTTTGGAGCTGGGCACCGGCAATGTGATTACGCGGTTGTCCAAAGATATTGATACGACGGTTTCTACCATTAGCCATACCGGTGACCGGTTGATTGTCACGTTGGTCTTTATCCCCGTTACCGCGGTGACGTTGGTTTTGGTTCACCCGGCGTATTTAGTGTTGATGATTGTTACTGCAATCATCATGTGGCCGTGGATTAAGCAGGTCATCCGCGATGTGCCTGCGGTAACCAACGTGGTCTCCGCGGTAGAAGCTAAGCGCAATAATGTGTTGCTCGATAGCATCCGCGCGCTTGAGACCCTGCGGCAATTCCGCCTGATGCGCTGGGCACATCGCCGCATGGATTATGTTTCCTGGGAAACGGTGCAGGCCTGGGGCGATAGGTTGCCGCTGTTTAACCGCATCATGGGTCAAGGCAGTATCGCTTTTGGCTTTTTGCTCTTGGGTTCTTTGGTCATGTCCATGCCGATGGTGTCCGCCGATTGGTTGAGCGTGGGTGAGGCCGCTACCGCGGTGTTATTGGTCATGCGCTTGGAGATGCACGTATTTACCCTGCTCTTTTCCGCTGGCGATATCCAGCACGCGTTAACTGCTTTGGGCCGCGCTGTTGCGCTCGGCAAGATTGCTGACGATGACATCGTCGCCGATACCGAGCTTCCCACCGTAAAACCCCAGCCCACGGTAGAGATTAAGAGCTTGGACTATGCCTACCCCGGCGGCGCGCACGTGCTTTCGGATGTCTCCGTCACCCTCAAAGCCGGCACCACCACCGCGCTGGTCGGTACATCGGGTGCTGGTAAGTCGACTTTGGCTGCTTTGGTCGCGGGCTTGCAATATCCCACCGCTGGCAAGATCGTTGTCGATGGCACAGATACTGCCACGGTTCCCAATGTCTGGATCAGCCAGCACGTCGCATTGATTACCCAAGACGTGCACCTATTTTCAGGCACCTTGCGCAATGATTTGCTGCTGGCCAAACCCGATGCCAGCGATAATGAACTGCTCACCGCACTTTCCACCGTCGGCCTGCGCCACGGCACTCCGGCCTGGGATCGCTGGCTGCCGAAGGGGCTGAATACCGAAATCGGTGCCGGCAACCCCGAGGTCGGCGCCGAGGTAGCCCAGCAGATTTCCTTGGCGCGCATGTTCTTACGTCAGCCCCCAGTGCTGATCATGGACGAGGCAACCTCCGAAGCCGGCAGCGAACACGCCGAGGCCCTCGAGTCCGCCGCGCGCGCTGTCGCCCACGGCCGCACCACCTTGGTCGTGGCACACCGGCTCGATCAGGCCCGCGTCGCCGACCGCATCCTAGTTATGGAAGCCGGCGAAATCATCGAAGACGGCGACCACGAATCACTCATTGCCCTCGGCGGGCACTACGCTCGCGCGTATGCCCAATGGGAGCACGGCAAGTAGGTACGCGCGCGTTAAAATGGTTCGCATGAATTCCACTCCCGTAAGCAGCCCCGACATCAGTTCAGAAGATGACTTGGTCCTGGTCGTCGCCACTGAATCAGATCGCACGTACCTGTCGCGTTTGAATTTCCTGACCGATACCTTCGGCGATGAGTTCGGCGCGGTCACCGTAGATTTTGACCGCGACTGGATTTATTATCTGCAGAACTGGACGGAAGATAAGGGCGGATTCATCGCTTGGCGCGGGCACATCCCCGCTGGTGGTGTGTGGTTGAACTGGGGCACCGATGAACTCCACGGTTTCGGCCACGTCGAAGAAGGTATCCCCGAGCTCGCCTTGGCGGTGGAAAACCGCTACAAGGGCGAGGGGATCGGAACCGCGTTGCTGGAAGCTGCCACGGAACTTGCCCGCCAGATGGGTGCTCCCGGCATTTCGCTATCCGTAGCAGCGGCAAATGAACGCGCCCACCGCCTGTATCTCCACTTAGGGTTTGAACAGGTCAGCGAGCGCGAAGGCCACTACGTTTTGGTGAAACGTTTCTAAGCGGAACTTCCATAATGGCGGATTTCTTCTTCAATCAGCGCGGCGGTTTCGTCAAAGGCGGAGACCATCGG
>DGYFI06203__coassemble_1058_pt1 | contig 34191 bp, 26 predicted proteins | sample DGYFI06203__metabat2_high_PE_036 | metagenome-assembled genome bin DGYFI06203 | reverse complement strand
AGCGCACGCTATATGGACATCCAGGCAAGATAATAATAACTTCCACTTTTGTCCGATAATGTACATTATGTCATTTTAGATCCGCATCCCTCTTCCCATAACTGCATGGCCGTACGTCGGCACGCCCCTTTGCTGATGCTGGCCATGCATCGACAAGCTCTGGCAATCCGTCTGGGCGCTCCGTAGCCATATCGGCCGACACAACTAGCAACTGACGCCCTTAAATTGCCTTTAAAGCATTTCAATCTTTGATTTACTCACGCAAAGCGACTAATCTATAATTCTCACTAGTTGGAACATAGTTGGCCACATGGTGAGACATTGTCTAAAACGCCGGGTGATAGATGAACACTGCCTATATCTCTATCTCACCCTATGAACCTTTTAATTAGAAAGCGCCGTAAATGACTACTTCTGTTTTCCAAGACGGCAATACGCCACCGGATGGCGCAACCGCACCGAAGCTGACTAGCAAGGACCGTCGTCGCGTGGCCTTTGCCTCGACCATTGGCACGACGATCGAGTTTTATGACTTCTACATCTACGCCACGGCGGCTGTAGCGGTCTTCCCATTACTCTTCTTCCCCGCTACTGAGGATCCAACAGTAGCGCTGCTGCAGTCTTTTGCTACCTTTGGCTTGGCCTTCGTGGCACGCCCCCTGGGCTCAATCATCTTTGGCCACTTCGGCGACCGCATCGGCCGCAAGGCAACCTTGGTGGGCGCATTGCTGACCATGGGTATTGCCACCTTCATCATTGGCCTGCTGCCAACTTATGCCACTGCGGGAATTATCGCACCAGGGCTTCTGGCACTGATGCGCTTTTGCCAGGGCCTCGGTCTGGGCGGCGAATGGTCAGGTGCTGCCCTGCTGGCGTCTGAAACCGCTGAGGATGGCAAGCGTGCATCGGCAGCCATGTGGCCACAGTTCGGTGCGCCATTCGGCTTCTTCCTTGCTAATGGCCTGTTTTTGATTCTGGTTTCCGCGCTGGGTTACACCCGCGGCGACACCAGTGGCCCTTTCATGGAATGGGGCTGGCGCATTCCATTCTTGGCTTCCGCAGTCATGGTGCTTATCGGTTTGTACGTGCGCTTGAAGCTGGAGGAAACCCCGGTCTTCCAAAATGCCGTCGACCAGGGCAAGAAGGTTAAAGCACCTGTCACTGAGGTATTCAAGGTTGCTGGCAAGCCAATGGTAATTGGCACCTTCGTCATGGTGGGCTGCTACACCTTGTTCTACTTAGTCACCACGTGGATTCTTTCCTTCGGTATTGGCGATCCTTCTAAGGGCCTTGGCCTGGGCATCCCATACACCGACTTCCTGCAGCTGCAGCTGGTCTCCATCTTTGCGTTTATCGCAGGTATTCCAGTTTCTTCCATCCTCGCAGATAAGTACGGCCGCAAGCCGATTTTGGCAATTGTCTCGGCTTTAATCATCGTCTTTGGCTTTACCTTCACCCAATTCTTGGCCATTGATGCGGCGACAGAAGCATCCGTACTAGTCTTCTTGACCATCGGCATGTTCTTGATGGGTCTTATCTTTGGCCCAATGTCCGCTGTCTTGCCTGAGCTCTTCCCCACTAACGTGCGCTATACGGGCTCTGGTATTTCCTACAACGTCTCTTCCATCTTGGGCGCTGCGATTGCACCGTTTATTGCCACCTGGCTGGTCGCTGAAGTCGGCGTTCACGCAGTCGGTATCTACTTGGCGATCATCTCCGCAATCTCCTTGATTGCAGTGCTATGCATGAAGGAATTGTCGAAGCAAGATCTTAACGAGGTTTAAGCTGTAGCCCTTCTCCAAGGACTACTCCCCTTGTGAAAAATAAGAATTCCCACCCAGACCATGTTTCTAAAGTCTGGGTGGGAATTTTTCTATCGGCACCAGGGTCGGTGCCAATACACTTATGTATTTATGTACTTATACCCTCGATTAGTGGTGGGCTGCTCCAGCGTCGCTGTAGTGAGCGATTTGGCAGGAGTAATTAGCCAGGCACACATCGTTGATATCGCCGCCATCAAGAGCGATTTCGAGGCGGTCCAGAATCAATTCCCACTTCGGAGCGATCAGGCCAACCTGGTCCTCGACGCCCTCCACGCTGTGGTGGAACTCCAGGTAGGTCTGACCATTTTCTTCCGCTAGGTAGAAACGCAGGTTGAGATCGTGCCCCTGGTGGTCGTTGACTTCCAAGTGCAGAAAATGCGGAGGCATGGATTCTGCGATGTTGACGTCATAGGTGGACTGGATTTCTTCAGAGACCATGGTCATGTGTGAAGGGTTGTCCATGGTGTGGCAATGCCCAAACCACCGGGAGATGCGTGCAGCATCAGCCAAGTAGCCCCACACGACCTTCGGAGCTTGCGGCAGCTCACGCGAAATAACGATCTGACGGCCGTTGTCAGTTTCTTCGATATCACCGGTTGGCTCGAAGTTCTCGACATCGAGTGCATCCCTTGCATCCACGAGGGCTACGGCGTTTGCGCCACCCAAGCTCTGCGAAGCACGCTGTACAGACACTTAAACAGTCTCCTTAAGTAGATACTGCATTTTAGGTATAGATTATGAAAGGCATTCAAGGCCACGAAAGGGCCCATTAGCAGTTAATAGACCCTTTAGAAAAGAATGCTTGTTTTTAAGCAAGACACAACACTAGCCCTCCTTTCAAAAAAGGTGGTAACGAAATCGCTCATCACCCCCAATTGGAGGGGGCTAAAAGTTGCTCTCACCAGCAACAATGGCCTCAGAAGTTAGCGCTTTCCACCGCGGTGGCGATGCATTGCGGCAAACGCCACGGAATCTACCATCTCTAAAGCCAGCAGCGCTTCACGCAGGGCGAATTGATATGTCCATAAGCGGCGGAAGACTTGATCGAAGCCAGCAGCGGCAGCTTCACGCAGTCGCCCGTCAAAAAAGGAACGCTCATGCTGCAAGGATGCCTGGTAGTGAGCGCCTAGGTGGATTTGCTCCACGATTCGCAGCCCGGAATGACGCTCAACTAGTTTATGGACATCGTCGACGCTCGGCAGCTCCATGCCTGGCCAGATATAAGCGCGCAAAGGTTGCATCGCAGAACGCGCGGCTTTGGTCATGTGCTCTGTGGAAACCAAAGATTGCAAGACTGCACGTCCAGTGCCGACCAATAACCTTCCGAGGGCTTCGATAAAGACTTGCCGTTGCTTGGGACTTAAAGCTTCAAGCTTTTCGATGCTCACGATCGCCTCATAACGACTACGCAGCTCGGTGCGATTAGGAATACCCTTGGCAAGCGCTATGCAAGCAACGGAATCTTCCACGCCCTCTAAGACCAATTGCTCGTGCAGGTACTTTAAGTGGGCATCGTCAGCCGAGGCGATATCAACCGTGGCACGTCGTGTGGCGGCCTGTACGCCAACCTGGGAACCTGAGGCAGGATAAACCAGCATGTGGGAACCCACGCCTGTTTTCGTCAGGTCGCAGAGTTTTTGAGCCCACCGTCGTTGTGCATCGCCGAGGTCCTCCCGGTCTACGGTGTCATCGGGCTCGTACATCGTGGTGACATCAACGAAGTGGGGCTTTTTCGCCCCTGGACCGCGGGTATAAGACGGCCAGGACTGCCGCACCGTGGTGTGCACACCGGACGTAAAGAGTCCGCCGTGATGACTCAAGCCGTCGCCGGAATACAGGCTGACCAAGTCGCCGGGGAGTTCCCCACCGAAAGATTCTGAGATCTCAACGGCTTTCGTAGCGGGGCTGTAGTCTACTTTCAGCAGCCGTGTGAGAACTTTTACCAAAGTCGCAGAATCCGGTGTAGACCACTCCCCAGCCATATAAGACTCAGCGACTCCCAACCAACCACTGTGGGCGATGCGCGCAAATAGAGCGTCATGGTGGACCACTAAGTCAGGATCTTCGACCAAGGAAAGACCTGCCTGTGAGCAGGCTTTTGCGAATTCTGCTTCTGCCTTCCGGGCCCTTACTTTAGTTAAAATTCCACTTGGATATGTAGCTATTCCAGGCCATTGTTCAGCGTCAATGCTGGACAAGTGTTGGTCTAGGGCCATTTCTGCCTTTCTCATCCTCAGATCCCCCTGAAATAATACAAGGGAGATCCCCAGCGGAATGCTCATCAAAGAGCTAACGTTTATCTCAACGTCCGATAATAGTTACTTAAAATCACTTCTTTTATCAGGCATGCCGCACAGAAGTTAAGCCACAGTGATTAATAACTAGTCTTTCAGCCTTTTCGGATCTAGACTATTTACGTCGAAAAATTACTTATTACACCTACCAGGAAGGGTGCTCCTTCATAATGACTGATGCTCCATTTCGTCCAAACGGTGGCCGTCACCACGTTGTAATCGTCGGTGCGGGCATGGGCGGCCTCGCTGCTGCACAAAAGCTCAAGGGTGAGAACGTTGATATCACCTTGATCGACAAGAAGAACCACCACTTGTTCCAGCCAATGCTGTACCAGGTAGCCACCGGCATGATTTCTGCTGGCGAAATTGCTCCTTCCACTCGTCAGCTCTTGCGCAACCAGGACAACGCGAACTTCGTTAACGCTGAAGTAACCGACATTGATATCAAGTCCCAGACCGTGACTGCAGTCAATGACGAGTTCACCCGCGTCTTCGAGTACGACTCTTTGATCCTGGCTTCTGGCTCCGGTCAGTCCTACTTCGGCAATGACCACTTTGCTGAGTTTGCGCCTGGCATGAAGTCTTTGGACGACGCTTTGGAGCTGCGCTCCCGCATCATTTCGGCGTTCGAAAAGGCCGAGCTTACCGATGACCCTAAGGAGCGTGAGCGCCTTTTGACCTTCATCATCGTCGGTGCTGGCCCAACCGGTGTGGAGCTGACCGGTCAGATCGCTGAGTTGGCAAACCGCACCTTGACGGATGTCTACTCCAACTTCTCTACCTCTTCCGCGAAGATCTACCTGCTGGATGGCGCACCACAGGTGCTGCCACCATTCGGTAAGCGTTTGGGACGCAAGTCCCAGCGTGCTTTGGAGAAGCTGGGCGTAGATGTACGCCTCAACGCGATGGTTACCGATGTCAATGAAGAGTCCGTCACCTACAAGAACATGAAGGACGACTCGGAGCACACTCTGACCGGTGCTATCAAGATCTGGTCCGCGGGTGTTGCTGCTTCCCCACTGGCTCGCTTGGTTGGCGAGCAGGCTGGTGTCGAGGTTGACCGCGCGGGTCGCGTCTCCACCAACGAAGACCTCACCGTGGGCGAGTACTCCAATGTCTACGCTATTGGTGACCTCATGGGTCTGAACCGTCTGCCTGGTCTGGCGCAGGTTGCTATGCAGGGTGGCGCTCACGCTGCGAAGCTGATTGCTGCCAAGGTTGACGAAGAGTCCACCTCCAATGAAACCGAAGCTTTTGACTACTTCGACAAGGGCACCATGGCGATCATCTCCCGTGGCTATGCCATCGTGAAGATGGGCAAGACCGAAATCACCGGCTTCGTCGGCTGGTTGGCATGGTTGGGGCTACACCTGATGTACCTGCAGGGCTTCCGCAACCGACTTGTCGCTGTTGTTAACTGGGCACAGAACTTCTTCACCCGTTCCCGCAGCAACATCGAAATCACCAAGCAGCAGGCATATGCCCGCAACATCATTGATAATGCTTCGAAGCAGGAAGTGAAGTAAACCCTTCCGGCTAGATTTCTAGCGTTATAGCAAAAGTGCTCGTCTTCCCTCACACTATGAGGAGGAAGACGAGCACTTTGCTTTTTGCCGCGGGTTGAAGGCGCGGCATGCACGAAAGCTATTTAGCCGAGCAAGGAGCTGCCTGGGCGCGATAAGACCGCGACGAGGAAGGTGGAATTGGCGCTATAGGTATTCAAGTCCCAGGAAGAGAACTTGAAGTCGATGCGGAAGCCAACCTTTTCTACCAGGTTGAAAAATTCCTCGAAGGTCCAACCGCGGCCTTCGCCAAAGCCGACGAGGAAGCGCCCACCGGGCTCTAGCGCATTAAAGATATTGCGCAGGGCGCCTTCGCGGCCCTCAGGTGCCAAAAAGCCCATGACATTTCCCGCGGAGATTGCGAAGTCAAAGCCGTTGTCAGGGATTTCATCGTGGGAGAGGTCTCCAACTTCCCAACGCACGTCAGGATGCTCTTCACGCGCATAATCAATCAAGATTGGGTCTATGTCCATGCCGAGCACGTCATGGCCTTGGCGTGCTAAATAGCCCCCGATTCGGCCCGTGCCGCAGCCGGCGTCCAGTACCTTGGAACCGCGCTCCAACATGGCATCGGCGGTTCGCGCTTCACCGTAAATATCTTTACCCTCTGCCTCAAGCACCTTCCAGCGACGAGCGTAGTTATGCGAGTGCGATGGATCTGCGTCCGTGATTTCTTTCCAAGTAGCCATAACAATCAGTATAGGCGTTCAACTTGGGGGTATGATTCCTAAGCGTCATTATGAACAAGGCGCTAAGCTCGCGCTTTGTTTAGAAAACTTTCAATCCTGGGACAAGGAGGCTGATATGCCCGCTGTACCGTCGCCCTTTAGGCCACGCAAGCCGAAGGTGGAGCCTCCCTCACCTTCGAAAGTAAAAGTTCCCGTAGAACGCGCCATCGAGCACTGCCGTGTCTTTGTTGACGGCGAAGCCCTTCCGGGTGAATTCACGCCACATTCTGCTTTAGACACAGTCACCGAATACAAGCGCGGCTTCGTATGGGTGGGATTGGTGGAGCCAGTAGAGCACCAAATGACCAGCATTGCAGAGCAGTTCGGCATTCATGAGCTGATCGTGGAAGATGCCGTCGTCGCTCACCAGCGGCCTAAGCTGGAACGCTATGACGATCAACTCTTTGTTGTCGCACGCTCGGTGAACTACCGCGACTCTGATGAGGTCAAAGACCGCCGTGACGTCATCTCCACCGGTGAGGTGCAAATGATCATGGGCAAAAACTTCCTGATTACCGTCTGTCACAAGGCAAAGCTGCCCAACTTGGCATACACGGTTGCCGATGATCAGTCATTGGTGGAAATTGGTCCCGTTGCCATGGTGTGGAAGATCTTGGACATGCTCGTTGACCGTTACTCGGAGATTTCTGCACTTCTTGCTATCGAAGTCGATGACATCGAAGAAGAAGTCTTTGAACCGGGCGCCAAATTCGATGTCAACCGCATCTACCTCTACAAGCGTGAGATCTTGGAGATGAAGCATGCCATTGAGCCGCTATCTGCGGCTTTGAAGTCGTTAGTGGAAAACCACAAGGATCTCATCGACAAGCAAATCCGCTCCTACCTGCGCGATGTCAACGATCACCAGTCTGTGGTCAAAGACCATATCCAAAGCTTTGATGAGCGGCTATCTTCGCTACTCGATGTCTCCGTCGCCAAGGTTTCCATGCAGCAAAATACCGACATGCGCACCATTTCTGCGGTCGTCGGTATGGCGGCAGTGCCGACGCTTATCGCCGGTATTTACGGCATGAACTTCGATAACATGCCCGAGCTACATGCCGAATATGGCTACTACGCCTCCATTGCTTTCATGGTGGTCACCGTCGCCGTTATTTTCTGGTGGTTCCGCAAAAACAACTGGTTGTAGGAAAATTTTAAAGCAATTTTCCTACAACGGAAGCTCGTTGGGAAAATTCGAAACGAATTTCACCCAAGCGTCATCGTGCGCAGCTTGGAGAGGGCAACGAGTTTGCCTTCGTGGTGCAGCTCAATATTCCAAATCTGGCTGCGGCGCCCGGCCTGAATCGGTGTTGCGCGCGCCTCGATGATGCCCTGGGTGACCGATTTGATGAAGTCGGTGTTGTTGTTGACTCCCACAACTATTTCCCCAGCCATGACGACTCCGGCCAAGGAGCCCACGGATTCTGCAATAGAGCTAAACACTCCGCCGTTGACCAAGCCCCACGGCTGCAACAGCGTCGGGTTAACGCGCACCATCGCGCGCACCTCGCCACGGGAGATGTGAGTATAACGAAGACCTAAAACCGCATCGAAGCCGATGGTATTTTCATTGATCATCAACAACTCTTGCGAATTCAAGGGCCGCTCATGTGCGGCTTTTAGCAGCTCATCGAGTTGCGCGCGGATTTCCTTCGTCTGCTTCGGGGTGCTCATAGCTTCTTATCTTAATCACCGCGGGGTGTACTAGGTGTCACTTCATCGGCACGAAGATTGAAGGTGTGCGTAAAATACCTGGCATGAGTCAATCTACTGATAAAGCACACATTGGTGTTGTCGGTTTGGCAGTTATGGGCAGCAACTTAGCTCGTAACTTTGCCCGCAATGGCAATACCGTCGCCGTCTATAACCGCAGCCCGGAACGCACCCGCGCCCTCATCGAGGATCACGGTTCGGAAGGCAATTTCATTGCTTCGGAAACGGTTGAGGAATTCGTCGCGTCCTTGGAACGCCCACGCAAGGCCATCATCATGGTCCAGGCGGGTGCTGCGACCGATGCGGTCATCAACCAGCTCGCAGATGCGATGGAAGATGGCGACATCATCATCGACGGCGGCAATGCGCTCTACACCGACACCATTCGTCGTGAAAAGGAGATGGCGGAGCGTAACCGTCACTTCGTCGGCGCTGGTATCTCCGGTGGTGAAGAAGGTGCACTCAACGGCCCGTCCATCATGCCTGGCGGTCCTGCTGAGTCGTGGAAGACTTTGGGCCCTATCTTGGAGTCGATTGCCGCAGTTGTGGACGGTGTCCCCTGTGTAACCCACATCGGTCCCGATGGCGCTGGCCACTTCGTCAAGATGGTGCACAACGGCATCGAGTACGCCGACATGCAGGTCATCGGTGAGGCTTACCAGCTGCTGCGCTACGGCGCGGGCATGGAACCAGCGGAAATCGCTGAGGTGTTCAAGGAATGGAACTCTGGGGACTTGGATTCCTACCTCATTGAAATCACCGCAGAAGTTCTTGCCACTACGGATCCAGACACTGGTAAGCCGCTTGTCGATGTCATCTTAGACGCTGCGGGCCAAAAAGGCACCGGCCGATGGACGGGCATTAGCGGTCTAGAATTCGGTATCCCGATCACCGCAATCGTTGAAGCTGTCTTTGCGCGTGCTTTGTCTTCTTCCGCTAACCAGCGCCAGGCTGCGCAGGAAGGCGAATTACCAGCAGGTTCCGCTGTTGATTTCGACGCGCTGGGTACTACCCGCGAGGACTTTGTCGAAGACGTCCGCCGCGCACTTTATGCTTCCAAGCTGATTGCTTACTCCCAGGGCTTTGACCTCATCAAGGCTGGTTCTGACGAGCACAACTGGGATGTTGACCCACGCGATCTCGCGACCATTTGGCGCGGCGGCTGCATCATCCGTGCGAAATTCCTGGATCGTATCCGCGAAGCTTATGACACCAATCCGCAGCTGCCGGCTTTGATTTTGGATCCTTACTTCAAGGGTGAGCTTTCCGATCTCATCGATCCATGGCGTCGCGTTGTCATCGCCGCTACCCAACTGGGTTTGCCAGCACCTGTATTTGCGTCCTCGCTCTCCTACTACGATTCCCTGCGTGCACAGCGCCTGCCAGCCGCTTTGGTCCAAGGACAGCGTGATTTCTTCGGTGCACACACCTTCAAGCGCGTCGATAAGGAAGGCACCTTCCACATCGAGTGGTCGGCAGACCGCTCTCTTACTCAGATGGATTAACTTTTAAGCAATACCGGCGGCTAAACTGATGGGCAATGACTACTTTTGCCGATCTCGGTTTGCCCCGGCCCATTGTTTCCGTCCTTTCAAAGCAAGGGATCACCTCGCCGTTTCCTATCCAGGAAGCGGCGATTCCTGATGCCTTAGCCGGAAAGGACATCCTCGGCCGCGGACCCACGGGTTCTGGCAAAACTTTTACTTTTGGTTTGCCAATCATTGCCCGCCTCGCAGGCTCTGGCGCATCCAAGCCGGCTCGTCCCCGCGCCTTGATTCTCGCACCGACGCGCGAATTGGCCATTCAGATTCAAGAACGCCTCGATGAACCTGCCAACTCCATGGGACTGCGCGTTCTCGCGGTGGTCGGCGGCGTCAATATCAACCACCATATTCGCCAGCTGGCACGTCCGGTGGACATTTTGGTGGCCACTCCTGGCCGCGCGCAGGATCTTGTGAATCAGAAGAAGCTTTCGCTTTCCGATGTTCGCCTCACCGCCCTCGATGAAGCCGACCAAATGGCAGATATGGGCTTTTTGCCGCAGGTCAAGAAGCTTTTAGACCTCACCCCACGTGATGCGCAGCGCCTGCTGTTTTCTGCCACCTTGGATGGCGATGTCAACAAGTTAGTTGACCGCTTCATGCATAACCCCGTCACGCATTCCACCGCGCCTGTTCAAGCTGCGGTCGATACAATGAAGCACTATCTCTTTTATGTCGGCGAGCGCGAGGACCGCAATAAGGTAGTCATCCGCATCGGTGCTCGCGATGGCAAGACCATCATGTTCATGCGCACTAAGCACGGCGTGGACCGACAGGCGAAAAAGCTTCGACGCGCTGGCATTTCCGCTATGGGTCTGCACGGCGATAAGGGACAAAACACTCGCAGCACCACTTTGCAGGGATTCGCCGATGGCAGCGTATCCGTACTGGTTGCCACCGATATTGCCGCCCGTGGCATCGACGTGCACGACGTATCCTTGGTTGTCCACGTCGATCCGCCTGCCGAGCACAAGGCGTATTTGCACCGCGCGGGACGGACCGCGCGCGCCGGTGAATCAGGCACCGTTGTCACCTTGGTAATGAATGAACAACGCGATGAAGTAGCAAAACTCATCGGTAAAGCTGGCGTGGATGCTCAAACCGTCGATATCTCCACCGACGCCAGCCCCGCGTATAACCGCGCCCTGGCACAAATCACCGGAGCCCAAGCGGCTACTGGAATTCCAGTTCCTGAACCCGGGGCGCAGCCCGCTAAAAAGCCGGCAGCGCCGAATAAGCAGACCAGACAGACTCAAGCCAACAAGCGCGGTGCTTCCTCTCGGGGCGGTCAAAAGCGCGGCAGGGGTGCATCGACAAGCAATAAGCCTTCCCGCTCTACCAACTCCCGACGTCGCTCACAATAAATATGATTTTCCTCGACCCTTCCGAATGGGGTGCGCGCATGCAGGCGCACCAACACCGCGCGGATGAGTTGCTTGCTGCTTATCGGCATCCCGGTGAAAAGCACCCCGTGTACGACTTTTTATTCAACTACTACCCTGTGCGCCCCAAGCACCTGCGGCAATGGCATCCCGGCGTCGGAGTTAAGCTGCTAGGACCGGTTGAAGCACCGCATGCCACCTGGCGCGACTACGTTGTCGATGACAATGGGGTTGCGCTGGATATTCCGGCCTTCTGGGCGCGTCGCGGCGACTCGATGGAACACATCCGCACGCTGATGGAGAACTCTGCTGCGAATCCTTCCCGATTTGAATGTTTTGGGCTGCACGAGTGGGCGATGTTGTATAAGTCTGAGGATGCCCGCCACGATTTACCGCTGCGACTGGGTCAAGCTGGGACCGATGAAGTGGTGGAAACCCACCGCATTCGTTGCTCCCATTATGATGCTTTCCGCTTCTTTACCCCACCCGCGCGCCCCTTGAACCTCACAGTCTTGCACCGCGAAGACCAAGTTCACGTCGAACAAGCTGGCTGTGTGCACGCCACAATGGACTTGTACAAATGGGCATGGAAGATGGGCCCCTTAGTGCCTGGCGAACTTTTCCTAGATACGCTAGAACTTGCTGTCGATGCGCGCATTCTAGACATGGAGGCTTCCCCCTACGACTGCCGTGAGCTAGGGTTTTCGGTAGTTGCGATTGAAACTACCGAAGGTAAGGCTGAATATGTGCGGCGCCAACGCGCCCTGGCAGACCGCGCAAAGCCGATGCGCAGTCGGCTTGTCGCACTCATTGAGGAAGCTAAACGCGCTAATCTAAGTTCCGATAATACTGTGGCGTAGGAAATGAAAGGCACTGCAGAATGGCTCGGCACTCAAATGGACAAGAGAACTACAAGCCCGCTGGCTGGGTCATTGCTGTGGCCATCGTCGTCATCGTGGCGATTATCGCGCTGTTGTACTTCTGGCTCGGAAACGACAACGGCGACGATGTAAATAACGCCGCGGATCAAGAAAGCACTGCCCAGGAGACATCTTCAGATGAAGCCACCTCGGAAGATGCTTCAGCTGAAACTTCCGTTGATGAGGCTTCCACGGAGGAGAATTCAGAAGAAGAAACCCCGTCTGAGGAGCCCGAAACCTCAGAGGCTCCTGCGCCTGCACCTTCTGCTGATGCTGCTGATACCTTAATCCTGCTCGATACTTCCAATGCCATGGCGGGTCAATTTGATCCGGTCTCTGGCGCTTTGGCTAATACCGCACGTGCCCTGTCTGGTGCGAACAAGGCTGTGGCCTTGTGGAACTACTCCTCCCCACTTAACCCTGGTGTGACGGTGGGTTACCGCGATAACTTGGGCTTTGGAAACGGTGACGAGGCAGCTAATACCATCCAAGCCTTCGGCACCGGTGGCGAACCGCAGACGCGTCCAGCAGTGATTGCTGCGGCTGATGTCGCTGCCGATCGCGCTGCTGATATCAACGGCCCTGTTCGCGTCTTGCTCGTTACCACCGGCACCGTCACCGCCATGGACGATGCCGCTTTTGCCGACGCTTTCGCACAAGCAGCCGGCAACAACGTTGAGCTGTCCGTTGTTCACGTTGGCCCAGGTGCTCCGGATGCAGCTGTGGAAGATGTTGCTACAGAATTTACCTCCGTTGATGGCACCGACTCACGTGCGGTTGCTGACGCTTTAAAGGCTGCCGCCGGAGCGTAATAATACCCCCGTTTTAGGGAGGTTTAGGGCTTTAACTCACGCGAGTTAAAGCCCTCTTTTTATGCGCTGAGGAAGTTGATTTGGCCAGTTCGCAAGAGTGTATTTCAAGCTTTAAGTAATGGTTTGCTTCGCGATCGATTTCGAACATAGTCGCGACAAGCTCGGGTGGGGTTGCTAGGATTTCAGGCAGAAGCACGCAATATTCACCAGGTGCTAAAAGTCCATCTAGCTTGGGAAAGGAGGTAGATGACATGGCTGGCTACAACCCCACATCACAAAATCAAGATCCGCAGATTGCACGGGGGATTATTCGCGAATCTATCGCACATATCTCTTCCGGTTTAACCAACTTGCAAGCCGCCATGCATTCGGTGGAAACACTCAAGTTCCACGACATCTACCTGTTGATGGAAGACCTCGAGGAAGCTTTCGGCAAGAAGACCTTTGTGGATGCCGCATTCGCTTTCCTGGCTCAGCGTGATGATGCGGGGCGCCTTGTCTCTTCTGCTCACGCTACTGAATACTTCATCAAAAGGATGAACCTGTCTTATGGCGAAGCAATGGACAGGCTCCGCAATGCAGAATCACTGTTTGGCAAGGATGTCGAGCCTGACCTTGGCCCACCACCCACTCCGGAGCCAGAGTCAAATCCTGAAGATTTGCCTGCCGATGATCACTCCGCTGACTCCAACGATGCGGAAGAAAAGGCTAAAGAAGCCGAGCGAAAAGCACGTGAGGAACGAGAGGCTCGTCAACGGGCCGAGCGTGAGCGTGAAGCTCAAGAGCGTGCTGAGCGTGAAAATGAAGCCAAAGCGCGAAATCGCGACAAGATTGGCACCGGTTCAATTCCGGCCGATGTGCTGCGGATGATTGACTTTGAACTCAAGCAGCTAGATCGCTACGCCAAACCCGGCCGTCACGAATTGCGCTCGATGGCAATTGACAAGGCGCGCGAGCTTTCAAAATCCCAGCTCAAGACGTGGCTGCGCAGGGCTATCCGTCAGGCCAATGCCAACGCCGTTATGCCCAATGGTGAGCGTGACCATACCGCGCAACTAGCTAAGCGCGAATTGCACATCTCAGAACCTGATGCTGAAGGCATGGTTTCTATCCGCGGCAAGCTAGACCCAGTATCAGCAGCCATTTTCGCCAAAGCGATGTCACCGGCTGCGCGGCCTGGCTTCGATAGAGAAGAAACCGGTTTCGACGATACTCGCAGCTTGCCCCAGCGCCGTGCGGACCAGCTCACGCAGTTGTGCTCGAACTTTATGACTAGCCGAAACCCGAATTCTGGCCTGTCCTCCATCGTAGTGTCGGCAACGCGTCAGGAATTGGAAAACCTCTCCCCTGACACCTTGCTGCCAACCGATACGGGAATCTATCTCACCCCGCTGGACCTTATCCGGCTCGGAGCCGCGGGAAGTGACTACCTGTGCATCATGGATGACACTGACTTTCAGCCTCTGGCGCTAGGGCGTAGCAAGCGAAGCGCAACGCTAGCGCAAAAGCTGGCGCTGATAGCTTCGGAGATGGTGTGCTCGCACGATGGCTGTGAAGTTTCTGCCATGAATTGCGACGTTCACCATATCGTTGCGTGGAGCTATCAAGGGGTAACTGACCTGAAAAATCTCACACTGCGGTGTCGTAGGCATCATGGCGATAACAATGATGCGCAGGATTTCCGTCACAATATGGCACATGCTGCCCGATGTCCCGATACCGGGCGGGCCGGAACTCAGTATCCTCATGAAGATGGATTGAGGTTCAATGATTCCGTCGCTGCACAACAGTCAGCGCATCATAAGCTCAAGACTCAAGGCCCACCGCCAGAAAGTCCTCCGCCACCAGGCGATGATGACGATGGTGCCGTTCAACCGGATCTATTTGCTCCCGCATAAAGAACTAACCACTAGCAAGACCCACCCTTGCCTACCGGAGATTTCCGAAGGCCCATGGGGTCTTGCTAGTGGTTGTTTGCATAATTTCACTGAGTGTTTAAAGCCGGTTTAGCGAAAGCGCTTGGGAACGTTTGGTTCGCCCAAGGTCAGCATTAAGCGGTTGGCCCAGTTGAAAAATGCGGAGGAATTGATGACGTCGATGATGCTCAGGTCATCAAGACCGGCCTCGCGCAGTGCGGTGACGTTCTCATCGTTGAATGCGAACGGGGTCGCGGTTAGCGCTACCGCTGCATCGCGAATGGCAGACCACAGCGAAGAACCGAGGTCGACGGTAATGCCTTCGTCCAACAAGCGATCGATGGCTGCGGCATCACCGCCTTCTTCCTTGGCTCGCGCCTGGTGCACTGAGGCGCAGTATTCGCAGCCGTTGAAGCGGGAGGCCACGGTAGCAGCTAATTCACGCTCGGCCCGGGCGAGTCCGCCCTCGGTGTTGTAGAAAATATCGAGGTCGGTCAAGGTGCGTGCCTTGAGAGCTTGCGGGTCACGAGCCAGCAAACGGAAGTAAGGCATGTCCGCACGCTCCGGCTTGATAAGGGCGTCGATGTGCTCGTCGGTGAGGTCTGCCTTGGCCATCGCTGGCACCCAGGGCTCCCAGCCGAGTGAGTGATTGACGAACTTCGCAGGCTTTACTACCTCGGGAATCAAGATATTCTCAGTTGCTTCCCAGCTGGGGTTAGCCACGGCCTGAGAAGCATGCTCCTGGGAGGCTTGTGGCGACACCAACTGCGGCGCGGCGCCTGCCAAGACTTGCATGCCGTGAACAACGCGCTGTTGAAACGCGAGGAAGGAAATCAACTGGCTCAGGGAGACAATCTCATCGGCGGACCAGCCAGCGACATCCAGATGTCCAACCGCAGCGGGGCTGGCGTCTTTTGGATGGAAGGTCAGAAGGTGCGCAAAATCGAAGGCAGCTGCCAGTCGTGGGCCGAGCGCGGAACTTGCGTCGAAGACAGTGAAGTTACCGTCGTGGAAAGGGCCAGTCGTGGTCCCGGCAGCGATGGCTCCTTGGACGGTAGCGACAAGTGCGTCATCGGATTCATCGGCAAGCAGGTCGAGGTAGAACTGCGCTGCGCGGTCTGCCTGTGAAATGCCGGTGATGAAAGCTGCGACAGCGTAGCGTTCTGCGTAGGTGAATTCGCCAGGATTTTCTGGCTCCAGCAGTGCTTGGAAGCTAATCTGCGCGTTCGTGACAGCATCAGAGCGACGCTCACGCAGCGCGACGAACTCCGTTCCGTCAAGGCCAGCTAGTTGATTAATAATATCGGTCATAATCTCCTCATTCTTTCTCAAGCCCTATCTTAAAGCCCTAAGTTCAGGTCGCCTGCGCGGTAACGCTGCCCGGGAATAGCCCCGATGAGGTCGCGGGTAAATTCTGACTGCGGCGCACGGAAGACCTCTTCAGTAATGCCTTGCTCGACTTGTTCACCGCGGCGCAGAACGCTCACGGTATCGGAAATCTGGCGCACCACCGCAAGGTCATGCGAGATGAAAATGTACGTCAAGCTCAAGTCTTTCTGCAGCTTATCCAAAAGGCGGATGATCTGGGCTTGCACGGTAACGTCGAGGGCCGAGACTGCCTCGTCTAAAATGACCAGCTCGGGCTCTACGATGAGCGCGCGGGCAATGGCTACACGTTGGCGCTGCCCACCGGATAGCTCACGGGGGCGGCGCGCGTACATATCAGCATCCAAGGAAACTAATTCCAAGTACTCCTTGGCGCGCGCCTGGGCTTTGGATTTGGAAGCGCGGGTGAAGTTGCGGAAAGGCTCGGCAATGATATCGCCAATACGCATGCGCGGGTCTAGTGACGAGTATGGGTTCTGATAGACCAGCTGGATATTGCTACGCAGTTCTTTACGCTCGGCAGCGTTAGCAGCCAGGATATCGACCCCATCCACCGTGATTGAGCCTGCTGTCGGGGTCTCGAATAAGGAGATCATGCGGCCGGTGGTGGTCTTACCGGAACCGGACTCCCCGACTAGCGCGTGGGTGGAACCGGGGCGCACCTCAAAAGAAATATCCTGCACGGCAGTGAAATCCCCGTACTTTTTACTCAGGCCTTCTACCTTTACCAAAGGCTGGCTGCCTGCTCCGGCAGCCTCCTCGGTCAAAGTACTCAGTGCTGGAGCCGCTTGGCGGTGGATTTGTGCGGTGGCGAGCGACGGAGCATCGGCAAGCAAGCGCTTGGAGTAGTCGTCCTGGGGATCGGTGAGCACGTTAGCGGCCAATCCCTCTTCGCGGACTTGGCCCTTTTCCATCACCACGATGCGGTCGGCGCGATCGCCGGCCACCGCGAGGTCGTGGGTAATAAATAAGATGCCTAGGCCTAGCTCTTCGCGCATGCGGTCCAGCAGGTCCAAAATGACCTTTTGCACGGTGACATCGAGCGCCGAAGTCGGCTCATCGGCGATGATCAGCTCGGGCTCTAAAGACAACGCTGCAGCAATGAGCACGCGCTGCTTCATGCCACCGGAAAGCTCATGCGGATATTGGCCATACCGGCGCTGCGGGTCGTCAATGCCGACGGTTTCCAACAGTTCAATCGCGCGGCGCTTGCGTTCTGCAGCCGTGCCCTGGCGGTGAATTACCATGGCTTCTTCCACGGAAGCGCCAATGGTTTTGACCGGGTTTAGGGAGTTGTTCGGGTCCTGCGGAATCAGCGCAATCTGCTGCCCACGAAGCTGACGCCACTGTGAATTAGACAAATTGGTGATATCGCGGCCTTTGAAGTGCACCTCGCCGGTATCCACGCTGGCGCTGCGCGGCAAAAGGCCAATGGCGGCCATCGCTGTTGTGGATTTACCGGAGCCGGACTCGCCGACGATCGCAGTAATCTCACCTGGATGAACTTCTAGGCTCACACCTGATACTGCAGCGACATCTCCGCGGCGGGTGTGGTAGCTAACCGCCAGGTTGTCAATATGAAGCAATGCTTGAGACATGGTCCTTTAAGCCTCCGTGTGGATGTTGTGAGACAGGTGGTTGGCTGCCATGACTACCGCGATAATCGCAAGACCTGGGAAGGTGACAACCCACCAGGCGGTGGCGACGAAGTCGCGGCCATCGGCAATAATCAAGCCCCACTCCGGGATTGGAGGTGGTGCACCGTAGCCCAAAAAGCCCAAGATGGCGAGCTGCAGGATGGCACTACCGAATTGCAGGGTGGCCAGCGCAATGACCGGGGTCAAAGAGTTCGGCAGGACGTGCTTAAACAGTACTTGTGTGCCGGAGGCGCCAGAGCCATAAGCGGCTTCAATAAAGTCCGCTTTCGCCACGCTCATCACCTGCGAGCGCGCTAGGCGCGCAAAGGTAGCAACCGAGGTCATACCAACGGCAAAGGCAGCGTTGGTGGAACCAAAGCCCAAGATGATGATGATCGAAAGGGAAAGCAGAATGCCAGGGATGGACAGCAGGACATCGACAAGCCGCATGATAACGGCATCGACCCAGCCGCCGCGGGTGCCGGCAATAAGTCCCAGCAAAGTGCCCAGCACTAGGCCCACGGCCACGGCAATCAGGGCGCCGAAGAGGGATTGTTGCGCGCCGTAGATGATGCGGGCATAAACATCGCGGCCCACGGCGTCAGTGCCTAGCCAGTGTGCGCTGCTTGGTGCTTGCAGGGCCACATCGGTGCCGGCATAGGGGTCAAGGCTGGTAAATAGGCTCGGGAACAGGGCCCAGGCAAAGGCGATGATCAAGATGACGCTCGCGATGACAGAGCCCGGGGTTAGCCACGGGCTGCGTCCCTTGTGGCGTTTGGTGGTCGACTGCAGACGTGATTGCTCGTGCTGTGGGATTGATGTCTGATTAGTCATTTACTTAACCTTCCTGCGCAAGCGCACGTCAAGGACTGGGTATAGCAAGTCCACGATCAGATTGATGATGATGTACGCGGTTGCGGCGATGACCACCACTGCCAAAAGCACTGGGGTGTCGCGGTTGGAGACAGCTTGCACCGTCATATTGCCCAGGCCTGCGCGGCCGAAGACGGTTTCGGTCACGACTGCTCCGCCGACGAGCTCGCCGAAGAGCAGGCCGACCATCGTCAGCGCCGGCAAGATGGCATTGCGCAGCACATTGCGCCAAAAGATCCAGGCTTCCGATGCGCCCTTGGCTCGTACCACCTGCACAAAGGACAGTTGGTTGACCTCATCGATAGAGCGAATGAGCACTTGGATCAGCGGCGCGGCCATGGGCACCACCAAGGTCAGCGTAGGCAGGATCAGGCCTTCAATCGCACCAGGGTTGATGGCCGAGACCCAACCCAGGCGGAAGGAGAAGAATTGCAGGAGCAAAATCGCGAGCCAAAAGCCTGGGAGTGAGACCAGCAGCGATGGCAGGCTGCGGAAGAAGGTTCCGATAAAGCCCAGGCCCGGCACCGTCGCCAGGTAGGCAACAATCAAGGCGATAATGACGGCGAGACCTACCGAGGTGGTTGCAAGCGCTAGGGTGTGCGGGAGGTTTTCAGCGACCATCGTCGATACGGCAGTGCCAGTTTGCACAGAGGTACCAAAGTTACCAGTGAGAAAGCCTCCTAAGGTGGTAATAAATTGCACCAAGATTGGCTTGTCGATGCCCATCTCTTCCCTAATACCAGCGATCTCCGCCTGGGAAAGCCCCAACGCGGGAGCGCCGTAGCGCGCCATCACACCATCGGAAGGCAGCGCTGAGAGAAGGAAAAATGCGACACTAAAAGTAATAAAGAGCACCAGGATGGATTGCCCGATGCGACGAGCCAGAGCCGAGCTAGTCATTTACTTGACCTCCTTGTGGTCGATCCACGCGCCGTAGAAGCTGGGGCGGCCAATCGCCTCCGGTGCAAAGCCCTTGAGGTACGGCTGCACCGCGTAGACGACGGGTTCCTCGAAAAGCGGCAAGGCATAAGCCTGCTCAGTGACGTAATCCTGCACGGCGGCGGTGGCTTCTGCGCGGCCTTCGTCATCGGCGGTAGCGACCACATCACTCAGCAGGTCCTCTAAGTGCTGGTCCAACACGTTGCCGTCCTCATCCTGGTTGATGAAAGAGTCGCGGTTATCGACGGAATAGTGCGACTTAATCACGTCATAGTCCGCCCGTCCGACCATCGTGTGGTCCAGCTGAATCTTATTTGGATCCTTGGAATCGGAGTCCTGGGTGGCTTGGTCACCGGAATTGAGGTGCAACTCGATGCCAATGCCGCGCAGCTGCTCCTGAATCATGGTGATGACCTCTCGCGAACGCGGCTGCGGCATCGCCAGCTTGGCAGTAATGCTCAAGCGCTTGCCATCTTTGACGCGGATGCCATCGGCACTTGGTTCCCACCCGGCGTCATCGAGAAGCTGCTTAGACAGCTCGGGATCAAAGTCATAAGCTGCGCTTTGAACCTTGTAACCACGGGCATTTTTGGCCATCGTGGAAGTTGCCAGCGGATAAGACTCGGAGAAGAGCACGTGAATAATCTGCTCGCGGTCCACGCCGTGGATAACCGCCTCGCGTACGGCCTTGTCGTTAAATGGCCAGACATTAAAGCGGAATGCCAGCTGGTTATTCATGCCGTTGGTGCCATGCGAAATCACGTTGATGCCGGCATCTTCTAAGTGCGATTCCTGCGGAGCAGATACCTGACGCACGATTTGTACTTGGTTGGACGTAATCGCGCCGGTACGCATGGACTCTTCAGCTGCGAGTACATAATTAATGCCATCGAGCTGTGCGCGGCCTTGATGCTCGTGCGCGGGCGGCGCCCAGTCATAGTCCTCGCGCGCGGACAGGTGCAGGTCGGTGCCGAGCTTTTCGCCATCAATGACAAAGGGGCCAGAGCCGATAATCGCCTCAGCGTTGCCAGGGCCAAAGCCCTCATTGTCTAACTCCAAGGTGGAATCCGCCAACAGGCCGGCGTTAAAGGACGAAACCGCCTGCTCAAAGCCCGGCGAAGGCTCGGAGAAGTAGAACTTCACGGTGTCTTCATCAATGACTTCCCCGCGCTCATAGTTGGAGATCTGCTCAGAAACATTGAGCAGTCGCTCATCATCGCCCTGGCCGTAAAGGTCAATATTGCGCACGACATTTTCAGCCGTGAGCGGCGTGCCGTCCGAGTAGGTGACATCGGTGCGGATATCGAAAGTAAATTCAGTCGCATCCTCATTGATCTCCGGCAGGTCCGTCGCGATCCACGGGGATAGCTCCAAGGTTTCCGGGTCCTGGTACAGCAGGCGGTCAGTAATCTGATTTACTACCGCGCCATTGGGGTAAAACCCTGCTGCTGGCGGGTACAGGGTGCGGAAGAATTGCGGTTCGAGGTAAGTAATCTCGTTGGCTTCGATGCCGGCCTGCTCGTCGACGCTCCCCTCTTCGCTCTCTGCGTTTGTCGTGCACGCGGCCACCATGGAGGTTGCCAGCAGCACGCTCAAAACGCCCAGGCTACGAGCATTTTTCAAGCTCTTGTGGCGTTTCACTTAATTCGCTTCACTTTCCAATAGCTAAATTTGATGAGTTGATATTATTTAATGAATAAAACCTAACAGATAACAAACTAGACTGTCTTATTTAGGTAGACTACACTGTCTATTAAATTTCAAATTAGCACTTCACCAATGAAATCGAAAGAAAGCCGGGCGATTAAATCCATGTCTTCTACCCCCACTCGAGGCACCACCTCCACTGCCACTTCCCCGCGTGCCTCGATTGCCATTGTGGGTGCAGGACCCCGCGGGATCTCCATTATCGAAAGAATCGCCGCTTATCTCGGCAGGTCGGGTGCCGCAGTCGGTGACAGCGCCCAGCTCACGATTCACTTGATTGACGACGCGCAGCACGGCGCCGGGCGGATCTGGGACACGGAGCAAACCCACACTTTGTGCATGAATACCCTCGCAGGGGCCGTCACGCTCTTTACCGAGCCCGGCTCCACCGTCGGCGCGCCCGTTTTGGAAGGGCCCATCCAGTACGAATGGATTCAGCTGTTGCGTGGGGAGCGCGAGGGCATCGACAAGCCAAAGCAAGAGCTTTTCGATGCCTTCCCGCCGCACCCTTCCATCGCAAAGGAATTCGCCGCGGAGATCGCTGCGACGGTGCCCGAATCCAACCCTTCGCGCGCCCTCTACGGCGCCTACCTGCGCTGGGCACTAGAGGTTGCCCTGGCGCAACTGCCTGACGGTGTTGAAGTGATTAACCACCGTGCCCGCGCGCTGAACATTCGTTCAGCAGAAGACGCGGACCTCATTGAGCTCTCTACCGGTGAGACCGTCGAAGCGCACGCTACCGTGCTGGCCTCTGGATGGACACAGCCTGCAGCCAATGCCGAAGAAGAAATCTTTGCCAACTCCGGGCTGACCTGGATTCGGCCTAATAACCCCATTGAACAGGACCTCTCCGTCGTCCCCGCTGGCGCCGACGTACTGGTGCGCGGGCTGGGCATGGGCTTTTTCGATGTCATGGCACTGTTGACCATCGACCGCGGCGGCGAATTCATCCCTGATCACTCCGCGCGCGCCGGGCTGAGCTATGTCCCTTCCGGAAATGAACCGCACTTTTATGTCGGCTCCGGCCGCGGCTACCCTTACCTGCCTAAATCGGAATATCACTCCCTGCCACCCAAGGCGAACCTTGCGCGTTTGAAGGAAGTTATCGCCGCGCATCAGGACGCCCCAGAGCAATCCATCGACTTCGGAGCCGAGGTGTGGCCGGCGATTGTGCGCGATGCCTACACCGAGTACTACACCACCTTGCACCGCGTGCGCCCTGAATCTCTCACCGCGACCTTAGAAGAGGTTCTATCAGTCATCGAGTCCGTTGCCGTACCTTCCAACAGCAATGACGCCAGCGCCCTGCCCGCCGCCCTAGGAGCTGCGCTGCAGGATGCGACCACGGAGCCTTTCGAGCTCACTGACTGGATCGCACCACTATCGAAGAAGGGCGTCGGGGTTGCTGATTTCACGACCCGCGAGCTGACCACGCGGATTGCGAGCCGCCTTGATCGCGATATCCGCGAAGCCGTCGCCGCGCGCAACTCCCCACTGAAATCCGGCCTATGGGCTATTTCTGCAGCCCGCAAACCAGCCTCCATTTTGGGTTCCAATGGGCGCTTCATTTGGGAAACCCGCACGGGTGCCTACAAGGAATTTATGACTTTGGGACAGATGGTTGGCTCTGGCCCACCACTATTCCGCACCCGTCAATTGCTCGCCTTAGTCGATGCCGGCCTGGTCACCTTCGTCGGCGACCGCACCTCCGTGACCATCAAGACTCCGCATGCCAGCAGCCAACAGGAATTCGTCATGACTTCAGGCTCCCGTGCCGTGCATTCGCCAGTGCTTATCGATGCCTGGATGCACCAGCCCGATGTCCGCCACCCCGGCGACAGCCTCGAGTTGTCTATTGCCAACCGCGTCACCCCATTTATCGACGGCGGGAATGAGACCGGCTCCCCTGCCACCGACGATGAAACACGTCGCACCATCCACTCAGATGGATCAAAAGATCCGCGCCTGCACGTTGCGGGAATCCCGACCTATTCGCAGTGGCCAGACACCACAATTTCGCCAATGCCAGGAACGAATCCTCTCATGCTGCAGGAAACCGATAAGGTGGCGCGCAGCCTGCTTGTGACAGCGGGTGTAAAAATTTAAAGCCGCGAACAGCACGTATCGGTTTTGGTGCCGAAGTATGGCAAAATAGTTAAACTCTCAGCAGTATCTGCACATCGGGCACGCAGATCAGAGCTCAAAATCAATGCGTTCTACTTCAGGATTATAGGTTTTTGTCTACTTCACAGGTTTTAGTTTCATCCACTGCCAACTTTATCGAGGCCGCCCAGCGGCATCCTGATACCCAGCAGCGCTTGGCTGCGGCTGAAAAGGCACTTGCCGCAGCTGACAAGCTGCAGCTCACCCAGGCGCAGCTTGACTGGTGCTCAACCGAGCTGGGCCACGGCTTAACCGCGGCAGTATCAGCGCAGGAATCTGTGGCAGAAGTACTGTCTGCCTACCCCACCGTGTCTGCCATCGCCCGCTTTAATGGCGCTGAGCATTCTCGCAATAAGACCACGCTGAAAGCAGTCTTGGCGGACCAATTGGGCTGCAAGAACAAGGACGCTATCAGCGCTGTGACTGAGCTTGCTCCCGCCGAGGTTTCCCTTGTCGCGGTCGCCCCAGCCTTGCCGGAGCAACCGCATCTGATGTTGGAGCCGGATACTGGCAAGCTTTACCTGATCCTGCCCGCCATCATGCCCAGCGATGATGAAAATATCGAGTGGCTAATCGATGCCGGCTTTGACAGCTTCCGCATCCCCGCCTCCCTTGATGAGGACGGCCGCCCGCAAAGCCAGCGGGTGAGCATCGTCCAGCCCACCGCGCGCATCACCGTGACCAATTCCGCGACCGGCGAAAAGCTTCGCCTGCCGGTTATTGACTCCAGCTTCCCGGCCGTGGTCTTTAACCCAGATCTGCAGCGCGCCCAGGACCAAAACCGCATCACCACCTCCACGGCACTGATTTTGGCCCCGACGGGCACGAAGTTCCAGCTGCCCGCAGATGTTGTGGAACCGGCCGAAACAACAGGGCCTGGAGAGTCTGCAGAGTCTGCAGAACCCGTTGAAGCCGCTGAGCTCGACAGCGAGGAAGTTTCCGAACCCCCGGTCGCTTCTGACGCTCCGGAAGAAAACTTCCCAACTCGCACCGCTGTGCCTACGGATGAACTGAAATTTAGCTCCTGGCCCGAGTGGTCGCTCTTTGAATTCCGCGAGCTTGATATCACCAACGTGCTGTTGATGAGTTACGGCGCCGCAAACTCCACCTCGAAGGCCCACACCGTCAAGCAAGTACACATTGGCAATCTTTATGCGCCTCGCTGGTTCGACGCTGCCGGACGCATCAGCGATGCCCAAGGCGTCGACGGCAAGCCGCTGTACACCACGTCTCCAAAGCTTGCGCTGCCTAAGCACGATGGCGCTGAGTGGACCGTGGAGCTGTACTACACCGACACCACCGCTGAAGCTTATGCCTACGAAGAGCTGCCAGAGCGCGAATTGGTAGAAGAGAAGATTGAGCTTGACCAGCACGAAGGCAAGCCTTTCCCACTTTTCGACGATGTCTTTGAAGACGCCTGGATCGGCCACTACGACATTGACGTTTTGCGCAACGGCGAATTAGTCGAGCGCCGCACCTACAACATGGCCGAAGGCTTTAACCTGCGCGTGTCTTATACCGGCGACTCGGGCGCAAACTTTCGCCACCCTGACCAAACCGGTGACGCTAATGCCTACACCAAAGCATATTTCGCACCCCGGATTACTTCTGAGAAGTACATCGATATCCCCTTTGAGCGCGCGCAACCCATCGACCGCGATGAACGCTCCACTTCCTTTGTGATCTCCAACCCCGCCGATTATCACCTTGATGTTGTCGTCGTGCCGAAGGCGCTGGCGTACTCCGTCGATCAGCGTGGCGAGCAGCCTGATTGGGACTACTTCCCCAACACCATCGCTTTGGACTCACTGTCGAAAAATGGTGAGTTCCGTATTCACTTCCCCGGGGCCATCGGTGGCACTGCTTCCCTGCTACTAACACACGAGATCTCGCGCAAGGTCAAGGTCATTCAGCTCAAGCGCAAGCGTGGCGGAGCGATTTTCACCACCACCAATGCGTCTATCCGTGCGGCGTTTAAGTCGGCGCATGCATCCATCCTGGCGACCTTGGCTTGGCACCCTAAAAATGCGGCAGAGACCTGGGAAGAGCTCGATTCTGCCGGCAAGACGAAGCCTTATGAATCCGTAGCCGAATATGAAAAGGCTTATGCCGCGCACGCGACCCCGGATGTTGTCATCGCTACGACCGCGCGCTTTACGGAAACCGTTCCAGAGATCACCGCTAATATTGTCGGAGATAGCCTGCGGATTTCTGGCTACTCCAGCGACAAGGACCTAGCGGGCTTTTTATGGCCAGCTACCCGCCCAGACATTGAACCCTGGAGCGTTGCCTTTGACGCAGGTCTCAGCTGCACCGTGCCAGAAGAACTCCAGGACGCCGGCCCGCTGGTTCTCGACATCGTGGAATCTTATCCTGGTTTCATCGCTAAGGCGCCTAATCGCCCGACCTTTAGCGCCATCGTGGTCAACCAGGAAGGCCATTTTGACACCGCCGATGGCGCGCAGCTGTCGTGGCAGTTGTCGAAGAGTAATGAGAAGGAGCGCATCGAAAAGCCTTTGCAACCGGCGCTGTGGCGTCACCTTTATGCACTGCGCAACGTCGATGACCCGCTGCTTTCCCCGCTGCGCGCTGCGGTGCGTCGGACCGTTAACTCGGACCCGCGTCACATGTTGGAGTCTTTGGGCCGCTCGAATGTGCGCGTTGGTGACCAGCCGGCGCTGACCATCTACCACGGTCTTGCGAATTTCGACTTCCATTCCAACGGTGAGCGCATGGTCGACTTCCGCGCCACCGCGTGGGTTTATGCCCTAGAGCTGCTTAATGAGCTTATCGATGGCAACCTCACCGGCGAAGCCCGCGAAAACGCGCTGGCATTTATCCAGCTCAATGGCGGCGACTACCTCACCGGACTTATCGATGGCTCCGTGCCTGCAACCTTGCCGCCAAAGACCGCTGAGCCGACTTCTTTGGTGCTCTCCCCACTGCGTGATACCCAGCAAATCATGAAGGAAGTCGTCACCGCTGCGCAGGCCAATGCACTTTCCGAGGCAGTTGAGGCGCTCAACGATATCGCTGGTGACCGCGGCATCGTCGACGCGAAGGCGTTGCGCCACGGCTGGTTTGAGCTGCTGCGCCACCGCCGTAAGTTCGAGGACATCGAAGGCCTTGTGGAACTGCGCCAGGAACTTTTCGAGCAAGAGGCCAACATGGTCGGCGACGATGTGCGCCGCCACCTCGTGCTGCTGCGCAAATTCGGAGCGACCTACGGCCAGCGTCAGAAGAACTGGTGGGCCTGGGGACCTTATATCACCGTGGCGGCGGCACATGTATCGCGCGCGGCTGCGGCGGAACAAAAGGGCATCGCGAAGTTCTTCACCCCGATCAAGTCTGAGCACTTGAAGGCGTGGGCGGATATTGCGCAGCTCGCTCCTACCTTGACGACCTATTACCTCGTTATGGAAGAAGCTCGCCAGCTAGTCCGCGCCCACGGCAGCATCTCAGCTACATAGTAGCTAGCGCCGGATATACGAAAATCCGCTGGCTTCCTCATCTGGGAAGCCAGCGGATTAATCTTTGTCTAAGAGTTCTATCTCAGCTTTAACTATGCTTTAGGAAGTCTTGCGCTCGCGCAGCTGTGCAAGCTCGTCAATGCCGACGACGGTTGCCTCACCCTCATCAAAGTCAACGCGCTCTGATGGGAAGGAAGAAATGGTGCCGGAGAGTTCCTTCATGATACCTGGAATGGCAATACCGAATACGCCCTGGCCACCAGCCAGCAAGTCAATAACTTCATCATTGGAACGGCACTCATAAACGGTGGTGCCATCGGAGACTAGGGTCAGCTCGGAGATTTCATTAACGCCCAAGTCGCGCAGGGAATCTACTGCCAAGCGGATATTCTGCAAAGAAATGCCGGTGTCCAGCAAGCGCTTGACGATCTTCAACACGAGCACGTCGCGGAAGGAGTAAAGGCGCTGCGAGCCGGAGCCGCGCGCGGTGCGGATCGAAGGGTTAACCAGGTTGGTGCGTGCCCAGTAGTCCAGCTGGCGGTAGGTAATGCCCGCAACTTGGCACGCGATAGGAACGCGGTAGCCAACCTGCTCATCAGGGCCTACATCAAAAAGGGATTCCTGATAAGGCTCGGTGGTTTCTTTGGTAACTTCTTGCGCAGCTTTTTCGATGTGGCTGCTGTCGCCAGTGATCAGGACTTCTTCGTTCTTAGACACGTAATTACTCCAATGATGTTTAGCTCAAAAGCTATAGGTTCATTATTTGCCATGGATTGCCAAACGTCAACCCTGGGGACTTCGCCGATGCTGCAAAGTCTCAATCTCTACTTAAACCTTAGACCCTGCAGATCTTGAATCCATCATTAGTGACACGCGTGTCATTCTTTTCTTAAAATTCGCAGCCCCAACACCCCCACCACTACCCCCAAGTGGCGTAAAGGTGCTGGCCAAAGCGGGTTTTACTCCTTATCCTTGGAGCTTTCCCCGTCTTCATCCCCCGATAGGTCACCCCCCGATAGGTCATCCCCGGATGACTCATCCTCCGATGCTTCATCTCCCGATTCTTCATCGAGGCGCAGCTCGTCTTCACTCAAGCCCATGGATTGCATCAGCTGGCTAAAGTCAGCATCGGCCTGCGCATCACCAGAGGCCGAAGTGGAATCCGGATCGCTACTTACTGGTCGCGAGGTGTGCCCCGGGATGAAAGAAGTCTCCGAGTAATCGATATCAAAGTATTGATCCAGATCATCTTCGGTGACGTAGATGCCGGACTTATTCAAGATCTCCTCATCCATAGTCACTGGGACATTAAAGTGCATAGACAAGATCAGGGCATCGGAAAGCCGCGCGTCCAGCGTCTTTTCTGCGCCCGTGGTGACCTCGACATAAAAAGCACCCTCGTGAACATTATTGATCACGATACTAATGACCCCACCCTGGTCTTCTAGTAAATCTAGAAGCAGGTCATGGGTGTCTGGACGCGACGGGCTAAAGCCATCAGCACGCGAGCTTAAGCGCGCGCCGTCGGCTAAAGACATCCACACGGGAACAATCTTTTGAGAAGCTGGGTGCGCCAACAAAGCACATAAGAAGTCTTCGGGCTCCATCATGTGCACGCCGAGGAACTCTAGTTTCACCGCATTCATGGTCATCGCTTTCTAGTACGACTTTGTCTTAAAGTATGAAACCACCCTAATATTTTCACGCAGCTAATGCAGCGAAAAAGGGTGGTGTTGACAGCCCGTGGGCTGCTTTAAAATTCGTTGCGCAGGTCAGTTTTGACCAAAGTCGCGTGCAGCGAGACAACCAGCGCGGCCATCTGTGAAGACATTTCCTCTGCTTGCTGGCGCGCAGTGTCAGACTTCGAAGTTGCCACAGGCGTTACTACCTGAGAAATCAGGTCCGCCTGACGGCGAGCGTTATTGCGCAAAGACTTCAAGCGACGCTCATCGAAACCGAAAGCCTTCAGCGCTTCTGCCGAAGAAACAACCGAGACATCGTCAGCGGTGAAAAATCCTGAAGAATCCGGATGGATTAGGCCGATTTTTACCAAGGCCATGACTGTTGCCTCGGTGCTACCAGCCTGCTCCGCCACATCCTCACCAGTCAAACGGGTGATAACAGGTGCACGGAATTTATCCGCAGAAACCAACGTAGAGGTCTTCCCCGCACCGACAATCGCGGTGACCTGACCAGAATCCATGGCGTCGAGTTGCTCACGGATAACCTTCAGTGGCGTGTAGTTGTCACGCTGCTGGGTCAGAATGTAGCGCAGACGCTCCACATCATCTTCGGTGAAACGGCGATAGCCTGAGGCAGTGCGCGACGGAGCAATCAGCTTCTCTGATTCCAAGAAGCGGATTTTAGACACGGTGACATCAGGAAACTGCTGCTGCAGATTTTCCAAAACCACGCCGATGGACATGGTCTTTTTCTTTGGTGTCTTCGGAACGGGGTTAACCGCCGCTGCCTGTTGCTTCGCTGCACTCACGATGTTGTTATTCTCTCCGGAAAGATTTTATAGCTCTCGCCTGGCCTGCCCCGCCCCCAGCTCACTGCGAATGCACCGAGTTGGCTGCGGGTAAACCACAGTCATGTTATTTACTAATAAACAGTCTCTCACAAAAAGAGACTGTTTTGTTTAAGAACTAGAATTCTACTTCTTATTAGCGATGAAGACTAGTCGGAATTTACCGATCTGAATCTCGTCTCCAACTTCTAGTTCCTGGGAGTTGCGTGGCTCGCGGTTAACGTAGGTGCCGTTGAGAGATCCAACATCGACGACCTCGAACTTGTCACCATCGATACGGAATTCAGCGTGGCGGCGAGAGACCGTGACATCATCAAGGAAGATGTCCGCTTCTGGGTGGCGGCCAGCGGTAGTGGTTGGCTGGTCAAGCAAGAAGCGTGCACCCGCATTCGGCCCACGTTTTACAACGAGCAGGGCCTGGCCCTCAGGCAGATTATCTGCACCTGCAGTGGAGGCATCGGTGCTCGTAGCAGCAGAGTTCTCCATTTCTTTGAGCAGGTCCGCGCGGAAAACCGAAGTGGTTTCAACCTGTGGTTCTGGAGTGCCATTGTTCTCGGCCATGATGTTTACCTCCGTTTGAGTGGGCAAAGTAGACGGTATTTCTTTACTAATTTCATAATAGCGACTTTCTCGCACGCTGCGGGCAGCCGCTGGTGTTTTCGCTATCTAAACAGATTACCAATCCCCCCGATGACCGAGTTGCCAGACCCAGCTAGCGGGTTATCGGAGACCATATAAGTCCAGGTTGCCGATGGGCGCGCAAGACCGGAATCATCCATGTGAGCACCGGCTTCATCGATTTCGACAGTGGTGAAAGTCTCCACTGCTTCATCCACGGCACGTTGGGCAAGCTGTTTAAATTCCCTCACGGCAATGCGGTGGTACTCATCAATGGGGGTCTCCCTCGCAATTGCCCGCAAGTGAATAGATTCACGAACATCATCCATCAATTCCAGGTGGTCCGCCCACGCCAAATCGAGATGGAAAAGCATAATTTCACGCGCAGCGGTGATTTTCGCGTCCGTGGAGACATCGGCAAGCTCTGCGGCACGTTCAGGAGCTCGTGCAGTGAGCTCCTGCCAGGCTTGGTCGGTATCGAGCAGGTTCGCACGCCGCTTGTCGATGATCACCCGCTGCTCCGCCAGCAACTGATTATATTTCCAAGTCTGGGCATGGATCTCGAGCAACTGCCCCTCTGTCACGCGCTGGCAGTGGCTAATAAAGTCATAGACACGTTTGGCATCAAGGCGCCCATCTGGTGCTGGTTTAATGACCAAAGAGTCATCTTCTCCACCTTGGGCGACCACGTCATCTTCCAAGGAAACGAAAAACATCGACAACCCCGGGTCACCTTGGCGCCCAGAACGGCCACGCAGCTGGTTATCTAGGCGTGCAGTGCGGTGCTTGGACGTGCCGATAACGGCTAGTCCACCGCTTGCAACTACTGTCTCGCGGTCACGGCCATCGGCGCCGCCGAGTTTGATATCGGTGCCGCGACCAGCCATCTGCGTTGACACCGTCACACGGCCCTCATCGCCGGCTTCGGCAATGATGCGTGCTTCTTCCTCATCGTTTTTCGCATTGAGCACATTGACGGTAATGCCCAGCTCACCGAGCACTTCTGCTAAATCCTCCGACTCAGCAACGTCTTGGGTACCCACAAGTACCGGTTGGCCCGTCGCGTGTAAGGTCTGGATTTCTTGAACGATGGCGTGGTTTTTCTCCGCCAAGGTGGCATAGACGCGGTCTTGTTCATCGAAGCGCTGCAAAGGCTTGTTGCGCTCAATGACAGAGACGTGCAGGTCATAGAATTGGCGCAGTTGGTCGGTTGCCTCGACCGCAGTGCCGGTCATGCCACATACGGTGGGATAACGCCGCATCAATTCCTGCAAAGTAATCGTATCTAGAATGCGCCCGCCTTCAGATACTTCTAGGCCCTCCTTTGCTTCGACAGCGGTCTGCAGCCCATCTGGCCAGCGTTGCAGGTCGGCGACACGGCCTTTGGACGCATCGATAAGCTGCAACTCGCCACCACTGACGATGTAGTGAATATCGCGAATCAGCAGCGCCTTAGCGTGCAGCGCCAGGTTGACTTTCACCAGCACATTGCCGATGTTTTCTTCCGAATACAAAGAATCAATACCGAGGTCTTTTTCAACACGGTGCGCGCCTTCATCGGAAAGCGCAACCGTGCGTCCATCTTGGCTGATGTGATAATCAATATTTTCCCGCAGCCTAGAGACCACATCGGTAATCTGCCCGGTAGGCGCATCCCCCTTGCGCGAGCCGGCTAAGACTAAAGGCACTAGGGCTTCATCGACAAGCACTGAGTCCGCCTCATCCACCAGCGCTACATCCGCCGGGGTCTGAACCGCCTGCTCACGCGCGGTAATCTGGTTATCGCGCAAGACATCAAAGCCTAATTCGTTAACGGGGGCATAAATAATATCGCTGCGATAGGCACTCCGGCGCTCATCAGCCGAAAGCTTTTCGGTCACGCTGGCAACGCTAAGCCCAAAAGTTTCAACCAGCGGCCGCATCCATTCAGCATCGCGGCTGGCCAGGTAATTATTGACCGTCACCACGTGCACGCGCTTGCCGGTCAAAGCAAAGCCTGTCGCGGCCATCGCGCCGACCAAAGTCTTACCCTCACCCGTGGCCATTTGAATAACGTCGCCTTCTAATAGGCGCAGCACCGCTTGCGACTGCACGTGATAAGGCTTAAGCCCCAGCTTGCGCTGCGCAGCCACCGCCAAACAAGCTAAGAAAGTTGACTTATCTTCTAACACTCCCCCCGCAGCGCATGCGCGCGCACGGGCGGCAAGCTCTGCGTCATCGAGTAGCGAAAGCTGCTCTACCAAGCCTTCAGAATCGGTCACAATGGACTTAGATTTTTTATTGTTACGCTCGGACGATGAGCCCATTGCCTTCCAAAACCAATTGAATGCTGCCATGAGTGTTATTCCATCTCCCTAAAGCGGTATGTGTGATTTCTATTGACTCTAGTAGGGAAAGCTAACCCCACAAGAACCCAGCCCGTTATTCTATAAATCATGCAATCCGCGAATGTCACGTTTTCGTCTGCGGCCGGCCACCGTATCGCCGGCACCATCGATTTTCCTGATTCTCCGCCTAAAGCGTACGCAATCTTCGCGCACTGCTTCGCCGGCCACCGCCACACCCCAGGTGCAGCACGCGTCAGCAAGCAGTTGACCGAGTTTGGAATTGCGTGCTTGCGCTTTGATTTTCCAGGCTTGGGCCAGTCAGAGGGTGACTTTGCCGATACCTCATTTAGTGACAACGTCGCTGACATTCAGGCAGCAGCGAACTGGCTGAGTACCGAATACAATGCGCCGCAACTGCTCATTGGTCACTCTCTCGGCGGTGCGGCGGCACTCGCGGCGGCCGGATTGATCGATTCGATTAACGCCGTGGCGACCATCGGCGCACCTTTTGATCCTGCACACTCGGTGCTGCACTACGCCGATAAAATCAGCGCGGTCGACGAATATGGCGCTGTCGAAGTTGTGCTGGGCGGACGGCGCCTCACCATTTCCCGAAAGTTCTTAGAGGACCTTGCTGATACCAACCCCGAGGATTACCTGCGCGGGATGCGCAAGCCATTGATGCTGGTGCACTCTCCAATTGATCAGACCGTTGGGATTGAAAATGCCCAGACCATCTTCCGCGTGACCCGCTACCCAAAGTCTTTGGTTGCACTCGACAAGGCCGATCACCTACTCACCCGCCAAGGTGCCGCGCAGCGTGCGGCCGACCTTATCGGCGCCTGGGCGGAGCAATACCTAGAACCGGATTACATTCCGGAAGAAGTAGGCCCTGGCGCTGCGGTCTCGCATTTGGCTAATGGCACCAAGTTCGGCGTGGTGGTGCGCAACAATGATCGCTCCATCTCTACGGATCGCACCAAGTCCGACGGCGGTCGCGGGCGCGGGCACACAGCCGAAGGACTTTTGATGTCCGCTTTGGCCGCTGGCACAGCACAGGCTGTTAAGGAAGCAGCAAAGGGCATGTCGCTTGACGATGTCAATGTCACCGTCACCCACATTCACGAAGCCACCTTTGAACGACGCATTGAATTGGTCGGCACATTAAGTGCTACGGAGAAAGCCACGCTGCTGGCTGCTGGCAAAGACGCAGAGATTGTTTCGTTGATTTCTTCTGCTCATATCGTGGATGTGTTTTAAGCCCATGGACATTCTTAACCCTTTGCCCGCCGATGTGCGCTGCCCGTGCGGCACCGGCTTAACCTTTGGCGAATGCTGCAAGAAATACCACGATGGCACCCCCGCGCCTACGGCGGAAACTCTCATGCGTTCACGTTTTAGCGCTTTTGTTACCGGTGACGAAGCATACTTGCTGCGCACCTGGGATCCAGCAACGCGCCCAGATTCGCTTAACTTCGAGGAAATTTTTGCCGCAGAACACGGCGTTCGTTTCTATCGCTTGGACATTGTCGACACGGTCGCGGGCTCGCCTCTCGATGACACCGGCATCGTCGAATTTGACGCTTATTACAAAGGCACCACCTCAGGTTCTCAGCGGGAGCGTTCAACTTTTCACCGCATGCAGCTACGCGATGATTTCCCACGTGAATGGGTCTATTCCACCGGTGATATCAGCTAAACCGGGGGTTATTTTCCCTTCGAAATGCCAATCATGTAATCTCTAAGGCGTTGGTTTATTTTTAAACCAACGGCGGACTATGGCGCAGCTTGGTAGCGCACTACACTGGGGGTGTAGGGGTCGCAGGTTCAAATCCTGTTAGTCCGAC